>JAABUH010000989.1_pt1 | contig 35356 bp, 42 predicted proteins | sample 5559121 | NCBI WGS metagenome assembly JAABUH01 (sample SAMN10711871, study PRJNA513364) | rock metagenome | isolation source: Antarctica rocks | place: Antarctica: Victoria Land, Battleship Promontory nord | collected 2015-12-28
AAAAAGTACTTCTTTGTTGTCATTGCGTATGCCCAGCAAGAATTGTAGCTCAAACTGCACACGGAAAGCTGACCCTCGTCCTGAGGGCTAGCCCTTCAGGGACGAATTTCACGAGAAAAAGGGCTATAATGCGCATGAGGAGGGCCTGAGGGCTAGCACTCAAGACGAAGGGCTTGTCCTCGAAGAAGAACAAAGATTAAATGCACAGCGAAGAGGTGAGTCAATGCTACCTCTCTCTTAGCAGCTGCTAGTGTTTCACGAATGCTTCTCTGGAAGCCGTGAATCAAGCTAGAGAAGCGACAGAAGACGCCTTATCGGATCATAATGTTCGGCGCTGTCTGTGCAAGTGCCGCGGCCCGGGATGCTTGATCGAAGACTTACCTCTTGAGCAACGCGTGTTGACTCAGAACTTTCGCCCCACAAGGGTTGCCTTATAGCATTGGAAAGCGCTGAACTCTGCTGCTCAACAAGGCATCCCTGAGGAGCCTTGCATACCTGGCAGCCTGAAACGTTATTTTACTCCTTTAGAGGTATATGATGGCCTGAGCGTTCGGCAGCGACAGCTTAAATGCGCAGCGACATGCTCTGACGGCCCTGGCAGCCGTGCTAGGATTCTTGCCGGAGACAGCAGCTCTGACGACAGTGAGCACGACTCTGCCGAGGAAGGTGATCTCTCCCGTGAAGGCATCTTGTATATGTTCAATGACGACTTTAGGCGTACCAGATGCACTACGACCACGTAGTGCGCAGCTACGCTCGCGAAGCACCTCTGCCACCATCAATGGAATGTCATCATCAGGCTGCCAAGCATAGAATCCATTGTAAGAATTTGCTGGCCTGAGCTGAGCAAAGACGCATCACTGTACACGAGCAGCGTTCTGAGCAGATGAGGTTGTATCAGAGGCGTTGGTGAGGTGATGAGGGGATGCGCGACAGCAGTGGCACTTGGCGGGATTTGTTGTCAAGCTAGCGGTACCCGCAAACATGCACTGTGACAGGGTGGCTGTTGAATGAGACAATATGTTCATATCACATCATCAGTTCCTCCAAGTATCTGCTCAGTCATGATCTGTCAGCTGAGCTCAGCTGCAATGTGTCAGCTCAGCTGCCACTTGTCAAAGCAGCTGTCCGCTCAGTTGCAAGTTGTTACCTGAGCTGTGATCGTATTTCCTTGGTTGTACTCTGTATGCTTGGCTTGCAGTCTGTCAGCTCAACTGTCTTTTGTCAGCTTGGCTGTGATTTGTTACTTCAGCTGCGATCTGTCAGCTTGGCCGTGGTATGTCAGCTCAGCTGTCATATCTTAGCTCAGGTGCAATCTGTCAGCTCAGCTGCCACTTGTCCACTTTGCTGTCAGCTCAGTTCAACCTGTCAGCCTGACTGTCAGCTCAGCTGCACCCTGTAGCTCAGATGTGATTTGTCATCTCAGCTCGAATTCGTCATCTCCTTTTCAATTTGTCATCTCAGCTGCAGTTTGTCTGCTCAGCTGAATCCTGTAGTTTTGATATAATTTGTGATATCAGCTGCAACCCGTTTGCTCAACTGCCAGGCAGGACGATGCAATGGTGTGTAATGACATACTTTGAGCTGCCTTGGGGTCGCCTGTGATGAAACACCTAACAGCATTGTCACGCCTCAGGACATGCATAACAGGCTATGTATTTTGATGCATGACCAAACTGTTGGCTGATTGCCAGTGTCATCACCACATGTGAAGACATGTACACATGACATGCAATCAGCGTCACATGTGGTCACGTAGTTATACACAGTATGTGACCAAGCCTTTTGATCACGACGACACTTCTGGCTGTTCTGAGCTGCATTACCCTATATTGTGGGTATGTGGTCACCCAAACCACATAGCCTCGCATGCACATGTCAAGGCATGAACACACTTTGAGCTGATGGGTTGTACAGCCTGATAATAAGACATGTCACAGGGTTTTCATGGCTTGGGACGTGCATTTGAGGCTACTTCTAGCTTTCCGCACTCTTATTATAGGGCAAAGATGTGCTCATGGATTGAGACATACATCAAAGGCTTTGTCTTGGTGACTGCAGTCTTGGCTGAGCTGGGCTGCATTGCCCAACCTCAGCCAGAAGTGTGGTCATGCCCTGAGGACACTACAGGCTAATTCTAGGTGATTGCCACAATAATTGCAATCAGTTGTCATATGACGATGCAGCCTCCCCGCCAAACAAGACAGTCAGACAGAGAGTGCAATGACATCTATTCTGTCATTGCTTTTGCAGCCATCAGACCAGCAAGTGTATTGCTGCAAAATCAATACAAAGTGACAAGAGAATCAAGATTGCCTCATCACACTGTATGAGTCAAGCATGAATGCAGAAGAAGAAGATGCTTACAGCAGAATGAAACAATTCTGCACTGCAGTCAGACCAGACTGTGATTACTCCAGCTGGAGAGCACAGACATGCAAGAAGAAGCGATGCATAGAATACCTGCACCAGCCGACTGGCTTGACTCTCCAGTCTCCAGGAGCTGCACATCTGGCTGTCTTGGCTTTGCCAACCCAGAAGCAAGCCAGCAGCTGCACCTTAAACGGCAGCAAAGCAGTGTCAGCAGCAAGTTGTTCCAGTGATACTGAAGCTGGTGATATGTGTCTAATCATCACCAGCTTAGACAAACTTGTTGTGCAGCTACAAAGGCACGTGAGTGAGATGCAAAGATATCACAGTGATGCTGCTCACAGCAATGCAGTCCCAGCAACTACAGCAATACAACCCAGGATTGCTCAAGTGCAGGATGTGTGCAGCTACATCCAGATCAAAGCAGACCAGTTGGTCATGCAGCAGGAAGACAGTCTGATGAAAAGGGCTACAAAACTGCGTTGCCAGTTGCTCCTAGCTACTTGTGCTGTGTTCGCACAAAAGCTGGTGCACAGGGGCTCCTACACAAGTGGCTACAGGCAACACTGCTTTCACACCCTCATCACAGAGCTGCTGCGAACAGGACCTAACTCTGCAGCTCTACCTCTTCTGGTTGAACCGCTGCTACCCCGTAGTTGGAAGCGCGAGCTAGATCAAAGTAAACTGCTCAAGGGGGACATGGAGACAGACCTGTACTCTACAGCTGTTGCACAAGAGGATATCATGCAGGGAGAGGAGGAAGAGGGCTTAGCACCATCAGATGGCTTCCTGGTTGCAGACGCTGATCCACAGCTGACGCCTGGAAAGGCGGGACAAGTCGTGGATGCTCTGGACCTGATCCCCCTGTATATCAGACAAAAGGTTGAACTGGAAGTGTCGAATGCTCTCGCTGAGGGCTTACCTGCAGTGAAGTCATGTGTTGAGCAGCTGGCAGCCAGATTTGCTGACAAAGCTGCACATAAGGCTTGGTTATCAAGCTTGCAGGAAGTTGTCATAGGTGTTGGGGAAAAATGAAACTGTCAAAATTTGCAAATCTTCCAGACAGGGTTGACAACCAGAATTGCAATTGCATCCAGACCAAAACCCATCAAAAGGCGACTGACAAATGCTGGACAGTTTTATTGGACCAAAAAATAACTTTTCATACAGACTCGGTGACTGATGTGCACTGCAACCACACATCTGCCCAGTTCCAACACAGCGCTCAAATGTGCAAAACACCAATGGCGCGCACATATATTGTGTAATCACAGCTGGGATCCTAACAACATCAGCTTGCACGTGTAGCCAATGAGCTAAAAAAAAATCAACGAAATCAAGGTTAAAATGAATATGTGAACACCAGAATTTGCTGCAAGTGCTTGTGTGGACTATACTGTCATCTTGAAAACAATGTTGAAGTCTTTCCAAATTTACTTGGAAAGCTAGCAGCAAGCATGGCAAGCTTGCTGTGTACCACATACTGACTTGGTCTGTATTGGCATGCACTCTGCATAGAGCTGGTGTCTGAACAGCACTGCATCTTTGTACCTCACTCATCACAACAAACGAGAAACAAATATTCACACAAATTTCCTTTGCCATCCTTGCCACTCATGCAAGGAGCTTTACAGCATTGCATCACACTATCTAGTCCTTGACCTACAGCATGTGCTGTTGCATGTTCCACAGTTTTCCTGTTGCTCACAGGAACAAGATCCAGAGCATCAGAGATGTTCAGTACCTGTAGGGACAGTTTGGCCATCTTAGGAGCTTCAAGCACAACAAAGTCATCCTGCAAAGCCAGACCCTCCTCTTCAGCCGCTTGTTTCATGTCCTTCTTTCCAATGCTCGCGGAATACAGGTCAGTATCCTGATCATCTTTCAGAATCTTTTGCTTATCCAGCTCTTTTCTCCAGGCACGCAGCAGCAAAGGCTCAACAAGCATGGCTAGAGCTGGGTTGTCAGGACCAGCGCGTCTGAGCTCTTACAGCAATGTATACGTGCAAGTGTTGTCTGTATCCTGATGTGTAGCTTGATTTGTGCAACAACTTTTGTCGCGGTGGACCATATGCTCTAACAGCTTCATTGCCCTGCGGGCCCTGGCCTCATTACATCCTTGCTTGCCAACAACAGGGTTCAAACAATGTTTGCAACCTCTGCTTGTCCTCTGATTTCCTGCACTACTTGCCTATGGAGGGCTTGTGCCTACTTTACTTTGTGAGGTAAGACTTTGCACAGCCCTGACTAGCTGTCTCATCTTCTTGACCTCGACCATCATGCACTTTGGCTTGGGGGCAAGCTTGCAGACACGGCCGCTTTGTGATTTGCCTCAATTCATCTTGTAAGGGTCAAGTTGCTGGCACCAAGGCACAGTGCATTCAACGTCGCTCATACACCACCGTCAGCTCAGGATGACACATGCTGCCACTGATGCTTGCTAAGCGCTCAATGCAGTGATGCTATATGCGTATGTTGGCTGCTGACTGAGACAGTCAATGTACAGACCAGTTTGTGACTCACGTGCATTGGAAACACAACGTATGGGCCCATTTCCTCAGATGCGCCAAACGACTAGTGCATGTTCAGCTGGCATTTGCTACACACATGGGGCTGATCACTGTGACCTTACTTTTGCTGCAAATCATCAGTTGATGATAATATGCTGCGCACTCCAGCTCACCAATCACTGCTTCGTCTGATTGTACATACAGGTTTTATGACTGATATACCTATAAACATCATCAGTTGATGATTCTATGCTGTGTACTCCATTTCCAGTATGGCATTCAGATGTGCATCAAACATCAATGCATACGCATGTGAGTGCTTGATGCACTGACAGTCGCTGCACATGAACATGCTGCACATCCCGCCTAATGGAGATCAATCCAAGCACGTCTCAAATGCGAAATGCTGTGCATGATGAGGCATAAAGAGCGTTGTCATATGTCTTTATAAAACAGGAAGGGTAAACAGCTACTTCAGCATCAACTGTCAGCTCAGCTAGACTACCACTTGTCAGCTCCGCTGCATCCTGTCAGCTCGGCTGCATCATGTGTTTGGCTGTGACCTGTCAATTGACTCTCAGCTCCAGTGTAATTTGTCAGTAGTGCCTGTAGATTGTGCGGACAATTGCAGTCAGCTCGGCTGCAGCTTGTCAGCTCAGCTGTACATACCAAATGTCAGCTCGTGATCTATCAGCCTGATTGCCATCAGTGAGCTCGTCTGCACACTGTAAGCTCATATGTAGTCTGCCTGCCTCCCATGTGTATGTCCAGCTGCAATGGAATCAGCTCAACAGCAGCTTGTCAGCTCAGCTGACAAGTTGTCAGGGCAGCTGCAACTGTCAAGCTCAGCACAGTTGCACACTGTTGCCTCCGCTGCAAGGACACATGACAAACACTGAGCAGTTGGAGGAGTTTGTCCAGATTGCTTGGAACAAACATGTTGCAGTCCATCAAAGCTGGTATGCATTTTTGACTTCTAAATGCAACATCAAATTGTAATCACATCGAAGTTGCAAGCATTGTTAAGCATGATAAAAGTTTTGACTATGATTCTTTGCAGCTAATTCCTTGCCATCCTTGCCAGCATAAACGAACATAATTTTGTGGTCAATGTGTCCATTCGAGTTTTGAGGGAGGTGCGTGTAAACATGTTGCTTTTATTGCATTCAGAGAACAATCATATCAATGTGAAAGGTGCGCATATGCATGAGCTCTGCATGCTTATCAAGCTTGCATAATGCAAGTGCAAATATTGACTAGACTAGTGTCATACCCAATGACAAGGATGGCAAGGATGATTGTCCAATTTTGTGCCAGGGCAGATGCAAGCACCTGGCACCCAGCTGACACTTTCGTGCTCAGATATCGCGCCAGGGCAGATGCAATCACCTGGATACAAGAATGCTTCTACTATACCGGGATGGTCATCAATTGACACACCAACTAGATTATAGCTACAAACGCAACTCAATTGTTGCCTTATCCAAGTGATGAGTACTCACGGTCTTTTGAAACCTCAATGATGGCATTCTTCACCACAACAGCAGCACCCATATAGTCTGTTCCACCAGTCACCTGACTGGTCATATACAGCCATGACAATGCATACCGGCTCATGTTGGCTGCAACATATCTGTCCCAGGCAATTTTGACACAGTCCTCCAAGTTTTCAACCTGATGCATATGGCCTGCTGGCACATGCACCATATCCCCATGGCGCTGCTTAATGATAGGAAGCATGTCATTGCCTTTTGCATCATATAGCAGGCCCAGACTGTTGAGGTGGCTTCGCAGATCTTGCACTCTGGCTTGACTAAGCTTGAGTCGGCCCAAGCCCAAGTACCCATCAGTGCCAGTCTTTGCTGCAGTTGGATCACCAGCCCTGAGCTTTGACGGTTTGGCTAGCTGTAGCTGCTGGACAAATCTGCTGGCATGTCCAAGGATGGCTGGATTGAAGAATGTCCATACAGCTAGCACTGTCTCTGAGGGTGCCTGTGGGTGTGTATGCTAGCACTTTGTGGAAGTTTGAAATTGAAAACACCCAGAACTTCCAGGATGAGCTGCAAGTTGATCAGGCATTCAGCAGACTACAGGATAATGTTGTCATGTGCTATCATATTGCAAAACCTACCTGTTTGAAGGAAAACGCTATGTTGTTTGCCTCTGACCAGTCCACATGCCCATGAGTGCCATGGCCTTTCAAGCCAAATAAAATCAAAGTGGCTCGGCGACAATCTTGGATGCCATCAGCATAACTCCATCCCCACTCATCAGCATAATGCCCTTGCCTGACTTGAACCAAAGCCTTCACAACATGTGGGAGGTTAGCATCCTTGTCCATCTTCAGGTTGCACTGCAAATACTTGTCGCTGTAGATTGCCGCCGCAACAGCACCAGCAATGTCAAGGTGTCCTGGATTGATGGAGGCTGTGTTCCAGTCACCACCACCCTCCTGTTGACCTGCTGCTGTTGCCTGACTACAAAAATCACATTGATCTTTGACTTTGCTGCTTACTTGCACAGACTCAATAAGCAATGCATAAGAAACATTTGACTCTACATGTTTCTGTCATGATGCATGATTGCAGCCTGCCTTACAAATTCGCCAATCATGTGTGGCAACAAATCCTCCGGTGCTAAGGCTTTGATTCCACCAGAACATTGTGTGACATAGGGTGCGTCTTTGACAATTTCATGCACTGCCTGAACAAAAAGGTGTTCAACTCCAATGTCAATCTTGCAAAGCATAAGGGTAGCATGTGTGTTTAGTCCACTGTAGCAAACATAGAGACCAACAGCACTCACCTCATTATGGTTGGCACAGAAATCTAAAATCGGTGTGGCTCTCAGAAATCTCTGACAAGTCTCTAACTCACTCCTGCTGAGCAGCCTATGCAGCTGCATTCCTGCCTTGTGACATTTCATGCAAAACATGTTTGTAGACAAGGCCTGCTTTTCCAAACCCTGCATCAGCCACAGGCTACTTCAGCATATTGAATGTGCATGCATATGCAAATGCAAGGCAAAAACAAATATGTTGATGAAGTTTACTACATCCTGCAAGTCTACCTCCCATGCTTGTCCCATCAAAGACTGGTCACACCCTTGACAGCATGCCAGTTTAGCCTCAGTGTCATCAAGGTCTGGCAATGCTGCCAGGCCTTCAAGAACGTTTAGAGCAGCTTGTCTGGGGGTTTCCAACTTCCCTGATACCATGAATTGCACAAAAGCAGTTTCCAGCTGCTGATGTAGCATGGTGTACTCAGATGAAACACAGTTTCACTCTTGAACTTCTTGGTATCAACCTCCATCTGCAGGTCTGTCACCTGTCACAATACACAGGACTCCCAGATTTCCATACAGCCCGGACTGCTCATGAGGCAAGTCGCTTAAACCGTAGGCTAGGTGGTCCTACAGTTGGCATGCATCGATTTTCTGGGCTTCTTCATTAAGAGCAGCATGTGTCATGATCAGCTGATGGTGGTGTACGAGCGATGTTGAATGCAGTGTGCCTAGGTGCCAGCAACTTGACCCTGACAAGTTGAATTGAGCTGACAACTCGACAAGTGGCAGTGAGCTGATATATGCAGCTGAGCCAAGACATGACTATTGAGCTGACATATCAAAGCCAAGCTGACAGAGCACAGTTGAGCTGACAGACTGCAGGTGAGTGTCCAGAGTCTAACTCTGCAGCCAAAGAACCTGTTTGTCATTGCAAGTTCTGCAGGACAATTGTTCGCGGAAATTTTAGGTAAACGACACAATTTTTGATATGATGCTTGCCGTCCTTGCCTTGTGCAAAGCCAAGGATGGCAAGGATCGTCAGTAAACTCTGAAATATGAAACAAGCTCTCTATACTGACGAGAAAGTTGAGGAAAACGACTTTGACCTTGACAGTAAGAGGGACAGGTGGAATTCCTGACTCAGGCAATCAACGATGCTTTCGTAAACATTGGCAAGGATCGTAATTGATCAAAATTTGATACAATGATTGCGCTGTATGTGGTTTAACAACACACTGGCCATGGCTGCCCGGTGTGAATGTGAAGCACGTTGCAAGCTTGTTGATGCACTTTTCGTTTATTTGTCTATCTTGAAGGTTGAAGTTCAACATCGGCCAATCGTTTTTTGTTTATTGTAAAACACATGTGTTTGATGCACATTTTCTTGTTGGCTGCTTGCGACGTGTTTGCTTTCTGACAGCATTGCTCACTCACCTGTGGCGTATATTACCTATATAGATGCAATGCAAGCGCTTGCATTGAACGGGTATTAAACACGCACTATGTCAGCCATTTTCAAAACAAGTTGTATTTGTGTTGTCAGACTGTCTATCTGTGCTCATCAGTATGTTCAATATCATTCCACTCAATGTTATATAACAAATCAAAAAACTCAAATACTTTTTGGCCTGTCTGTACCCAATCAGTCATCATCATCATCATTGAGAAATTCAGCGTTTTGTTGTACATTGTGCATGACAAAAGAGCCTGTTCTATAGTCTCTGAAGCAGTCAACAGCTTGCCTGACATCGCAGCTGATGCATGCTGCATGAAGAGCCTGCCTGCCATGTGCATAGGGCTGTCTGTGCGCAATGGCTTTGTATTTCAAGGCCTGTTGCAGGTGGTGTTATGCCTGATGATGCAATTGTGCTACAAGAAAGGACTGGCCTTGCTGAAGCTGATGTGAATAGAAGCCAAAGTGATGCAGATGCAGCACAGAAGGAATATGTTAGGTCACTGGTCAAAAGGTGTGTGGAGCACGACATAGTCAATATCTTGTGTCATCAACAAGTGCATTGCATGGGAAACGGGTATGCAGCTTGTCATAGCAATGCCAGAAGCAACAGTTCTGCACAGCATCAGCAGCATGGTAGCATGTAAGATTGTTGACCTTGATGTCAGACCTGCCCCTGCTGTCATGTGCATGCTGACAAAGTTGATGTTCTGCAGGTTTGAGAAGTCAGTGGGTCCAAGTTGGCCAGCTCGGATAGCCACGCCACGGGGTGAAGGACTAGGCCAAGCTGGCAAGGAAAACAGTGCGTCTATGCTTGGCGACTCAGCTGATCAGAATGGCAAGCAATCGAGCATATCAGCTGAACAGTACCTTGAGTTCACACCAGCAGGAGAGTGGCTCCTGGTGGGACTGATTGGGCTGCGCGGGGCGACCATCAAACATAGGCTCACCTGCCTGCAGTATGCCGTGCTAGCATGATCTGCTACAGCCCTATGTATGCCATACACAATCAACAACACGACAAAGTTGTTATTTTTTGGGACGATCAGTTTGCTTTACCCTTGCACTGACCGTGCCTCAAGCTAGGAAAGAGGTGTGACCTCAGCTTCAATATATGTATTTGCATAACTGACCACTGACCTTAGGGTTTTCCCTATGATTTGTCAGAATTTGTCATTAAGCATTAGGGTTGGGTGTGTGTAATCCTCTTACATAAGGGCCCAAAACCTACCCACTGTTTTAAGTATATGAAAAGAAACCCTGTCTGTCATGATAATTCTGCCTAAATCACAGGTTGTAACTAGGGTTTCCAGCCCAATTCACATTCCAGTACTTAGTGCAGTACTTATACCCTTAATTACACTTTTTTTTGAAAAAGGCAAAAAGGACAGAGAAAGCTTAGTAAAGCAGCTTTTCAAAAGGGATTTGAAAGATGATGTAACGAGGGGATTAGGGGCCCACCACACACATTATGTCGTGCATTCTCTCTCTGAGTCATGACATGATCAGGTGTTTCAGCAAGTTAAGCTGTTTGTAGTTATAACGCTTGAAAGTAACTTTGCATGTATATCCCACGCAGGCATCTAAAATACAGCATAAGGCCACTTGCAGCACTTGTCAGAATCCCTGAAGACTTCTTCATAAGCCAGGCCCGAAAGGGATTGCAAATTTGTTCAAGGCTTTGTCTAAGGCTTCAACCTAAAGTATAATTGCCTTTTGCATATACTGTCCGACCTCAAAGTTGCAAACCTGATTGCAGAACGTATCATGAGTGTTATCATCACTCGATCTACACTTGGCCAGATCTCCGATATCTCCGAGTTACAAATACACTTCTTTTTAGAATTTAGCAAAAGAGGGGGATACGCGAACAAAGTAAACAAGAAAAACGCAACACTTCAAGCAATGAAGGACATCAAGGCAACCAGATTTGCAAAGGTAATGTACATGATTTCCTATCCAAGGCTGTCGAGTGATCACGGACAGACTGTTAACCGGTATAGGTCTAACTAGAGTAAGTTGCCAGCTACATGCAACTCTAACATAGCAAGCCTGTCCATGCCCCTTGTCAACATCACCTAATCAACTATCTACTTTGCACCACATGGTGCAGCTAATACCTAGTACACATCTAGCATTTCTGGAAATGCAACCTCTACACACCTATTGGTCCTACAAGCTGAGCTCTTTGTTGTAGTGCAGAATTGCAGCAAATTAAACCACAAACAGAGCAAGATATAAAAAGCTGGATCCTGCTGGGCCTTTGTTCCTTTCTGGCCACCGCTTGAAGTACAACAGCTAACCCTCGCAACGGTCCTGGTATGCGCAACAGAGTTCTTGCACTGAAAGAGCATAGCCCTTTGAGAGATTGCAGTCATAACAAGGCACACAACATCACAAGTAACAACCAGCATGTGCTGCTCCCTCACTCTCACACTTGCAAATAGAAACATTTGATGCTTGCTTGACAACCAATTGCAATGGCTCCTGCGAATGCTCAGTATAACATTCATGGAATCTCATCTGGCACATATTCCCTGCAGAGCAGCAAACATAAGTGGCATGCATGGTAACCATGCAATACAAGCTGCAAAGTACCTGTAGACTCCAAACTCCTCAGCACTGCGGCCAAGTGTACTAGACTCTGTTCGCCTGAAGAGTGCACAAACAGAGTAGGCAAACAAATAATCCTTTACGAGGGGAAAAATGACATCCTCATGGTGTGTATTTGCCCCAATATCCAATGCAGCTGATCCTTTGACAAGTTCACCAGCAGGCGGTGCAGGAATGCCAGCACCAATGAGACAGTTGTACAGCACCTGCGTCAGACATGAAACTAGCTTCATCACGCTGATTGTGCATAGCAAGCATATGTATGTGTTCAAAATCCAGGATGATACAGCTCTCTTAGTACTCTAGTACAAGCTTAAGCATCTGCCTTGTGTTTGCTTTTCCGAAAGCTTACTGGTCTAGACCCACTACCCACTGCACCATGGTACTGGCTTTCGGGCTTGTAAAGCATGTAGGTGCATGTCTTCATGATCTCATACACAAGTCACCTGCAAAGTCGTATTGTCTGTCAAGTCCAAAGCCCATTTGTTTGACCCCAGTCTTAAAGCATGTACCTGTGCACAGCATACCAGTTGTAGCATGCATAAAAAACACAATGCTAATAGAAGCAAAGCACCACTGATGACCATCAGGTTTCAAACCTGCTTTGGTGGATGTTTGGCGTATGTTCTAGCTTCAGTCTCATGAGCTGTGAAAAAAGACATGCTCCTCCGTGCAGCAGCCTTTGGTTGGTGCAGGTGAACACCTCGGTACAGTGTTGCAGGTATTGGCTTCCATACCACACGTCTGGAGTGAATTGCTTGTGCAAACTGGCTTGCAAAAGCTGCACGTTTGCTGCTGTTCTTCAAAAGCGAGCAATTGTAATTGTCCTGTGCACAGGAGCTTGCAGTTGTACACCATAAAATGTAGAATGGCGGGATGACAGTACTGAGCATAACTGATCTGTACCCCTTCATCACTCATGACCAGCTTCTCGATTGCTGCAGGCTGATCGTCGGTGATGTTACGCACTGCCAGTCGCGCTCAGAACTCAACAAGCTGAAAAGGACTAAAACGTGAAAGCCATTGCCTGGGTATGAACAAAACGTGTCACTGTTGAACTGTGAAAATGCATATTGCACGTGATTCTGGAGTACAGCTTGGGACAAAAGTCTGTATACAAAACCGAAACCTGCACATTCCGACATCGCTTGCATTCACACAACTAAACGAGCGTACCCGTGCGGCAAAACAGAGCAAGACAATTGACACAGCTTGCTGTCGGTGGGATGTCCGCCACGGAAAGCCGTTGCAGCGCTCGTGAGGTGCCGCAGGGTTCAGAGGCGCCCTTTGGTCAGGGCACAGTTTCTCGAGGGCGTTTCCGATGGCATCTTGCAATGCATGGCCAATGCAGAGATTGAGAAGATGCACATAGACTGTGATCTTGGCAACAACAGGGTGGAAGGCAACAGGGTGTACTACAATTGTGGCCCAACCGGCGCGAAGTGCATGCACGGCAAGCACCACGATTTGACAGATTCTATGTGAAATTCGAGCGGTCAAGAGAGATGGTGATGCGTTGCTACTGCGCCCAGTGCCCTAAGCCCCTCAGGTTACGGTACGAGGTCTCCGATGTGCTGGATGCGGATGTATGGGGACCGACTCGCACTGTCAACTCCTACCTCATCGACACCTTGCCCTGGATGCTACAACCCAAGGCAAGACCAGGGAAGCAGGCTGGATGGCAGTGAAGTCCCAGATGCAAGCAGGTTGCTAGACTCCTGGTACAACAGCCTCATTGTAAGTGCTGCCCTGTCTGGGTATATGCATGCACATGCATACGTTCTTTGCTCAAATCTCAGTTCCATGCCAGAGTTGCATGTCAAGCATCTTTCATGCATTGCATGTCCAAATTCTTCAGTCTGTGGTAATTCTGCATGATGATTGCATGGCTTGCATAACATATGCTATGAGGTACGTGCAGTGCATCACAACAGACAACAACTTTGCACATACGGATCTCTTTCACAGGGCTTGCCCTACATCTGCAAGCACATTGCATCACAAGTGCGCACCATGTTCTTGACTGTTGCAATTAGTGCTAGGCACAGACCCCAGTGCTGCATATGCAGATGGCTGCAAGAGGCCAAGCACACCTTGATGCTGCATTTGCTGATGCTTCTCGCACTACTTGCTCCAAATTTGCAAGCATATTGTATCATAGAGCAACATTGTAGTCCCGACTGTTGCGCCAGCGCTAAACACGGACCTTGACGTAGCATGTGCACAGTGCGTTAAATATCGGCATTAGACATGCAGGTTCTTTCTCACAGGGCTTGCCTTGCATTTGCAGGCACAATGCATCACAGATCAACATGGTAATCCTGGCTGTTGCACCTAGTGCTAGGCACAGATTTTGATCCAGCATGTGCATGATGTATCACACACACCTAATGCTGCATATGCAGATTGCGTCTCACAGGGCTTGCCCTGCATGTGAAGGCACATTGCAGCACAGATCTGTCATGATCGTGGCAGGCTATGGAGCCACAGCCAACACCCTAGCCTACTGCGTGTACCTGCTGAGCAAGAATCCCACCACACAGGAGCAGGTCTCTCAGGAAGTGGATCAGTTTCAGGGTCAGCCTGGCCAGGAGGACTTGCAGAAATTTTCATACGTCAGAGCTGTTATCAACAAGGCACTTTGGCTGTCACCCATTCTGTTGATGAACAGGACGGCTTTGAAGGATGTGCAGGTGCTGCACCAGGACAATCCTTGTCGTACAAATGGCATATCTGCTATGCATTCATCAGGGTTGACTTTCAGCTCGACAATGCACAGATCAGCCTTGGAGAATGTGCTGGTGCCGCTGTAGCTCACTTCTTGTCATTGAATTTGCATGATTGCTCCGCACACATCCGGAGCAATCAAACTTGCACCAACGCTGCAGAAACACAGTGTGGCTTCAGATCATGGGGCTCCTGCTGTAGCTCCATGCTTGGCATACAGCTGGCATGCTTGCATGTGAGCTCTACACATATCACATGTGTCACCAATGAAGCATTGCAGTTGTTCACACCATTATCAATGATGGACAAGATGGCTTTGGAGAATGTGCAAAAGCTGCTGTTGCTCCATGCTCGGCATACAACTGGCATATGCTTGCATGTTTGCTCAGCATAAATCACAACTGTTGTCTTCTGCATGCTAAGTCTGTTAAGCAAAATTGCTGTTGTAATTGCAGTGGAGGCCATACTCCATTTGCATTGTCTGGCAACACTGCTGCTGTGATTGCAATAGAGCATGTACCCAGTATCAGGTTTGTCTAGCAATGTTGCTGTTCTGACTGTAACGCAGCCCACAATGTATGGTGCGCCATACCAGCAACATTGCTGTTGTGGCTGCATGTCAGCCTAAAGTTAGTTTCATGCCTGTTTGGCAATACCCTGTATGGCTGCACTTCAGCCTGCATTCCATATCAGGTCTGCTCTAGGAATGATGTTGTTGTGACTATAGCGCGTCCCAAATTTCATGATGCGCCTGGGCAGCAACACTGATGTGTGACAGTAGTTGGGCGCACACTTCATACCCAGGGACACCTCAGTACGAACCAACCTGTGGAGCATTTGCCATGACGGAAGGTGTAGTGTGGTTGCAGATCAGCCAAGACTTAGTATCAGCCTGCACAATTTCCTGTCTTTGTGTAGCAACATTGCTGATGTGACTGCAGCTGGGGGGACACTTTGTACCCCGCGACATCTTGGTGCAAAACCTGTGGGGCTTCCGCCATGATGAGAGATGGTGGCAGGATGCTGAAGCCTTCAAGCCAGAAAGGTAGCCAGATGACAAGACAGGAGGTGATAGGAGCAGAGGAACGGCATACACGCCTTCTGGGCTTGGCCCTCATAAGTGTGTTGGGATGAAGCTGGCAGGTAAGCTTGCATCTGTGCATGTCAGTATGTCAGCAGTGAGGCTCAGTGAGGTCACGCCTGTGACGCCACGGGCTCTGCAGTCGGAGGTAAAGGGCAGACATGCAGTAACACATCCGATGTGGGGTATCCAAATGATGCAATTGACTGATCAGCTTGAATGCTGATAGGAGAAAAGGTGTCAGGTTCAAATCTAGGTATTTAGCTTGCACCAGGAATATGCGAGTGTACAATGTCTACTAATGAGACTGTGAATGTAAAGGCATTTCTGGTGCAAGGCCCTGAGAACTTACATGATTTGTATATACGTGACACTCCTTGCTTGCCCAAAACGCAAAAGTCTTTGTGGTGTGCAAAGAAGACATGAACTTGGTTGGAGTCAGAATAGTGAGTTTCGCTGATTATTTGATGACCTGAGGAGCTGGATCACCTACTGCCAAGTGATGGTATCAGGTAGTGCACTGCATGCTGCATTGTCCACGTCCAGGCACTCATGTCAACTTGATTGGCAGCAGTAGTATATTTGGACTGTATTGAAAACTGTTTTTTGGCTCACACACAGCATCTCGCTTCATCTCAATGCGCTAAAACAGCTTGTTGGAGTACAGCTGTACATGATACGAAGGGCATCAGCCATGTTGCTGTGACCCATCATTCATACTTCAGGTGCAGACAGTGCGTCTAACTCATTGTATTGTTTACAGTGGTGATCATTGCGCTTGTGCGGTTGTATTAGATGTATACGTTTCACTTGGATCCAAAGCTACTCAGTGAAGCATTGGAGTTACGCCAGGCATGCTGGGTCCCCCTCCAGCAGTTCCAGTGACAACAAAGCTGCCCTGACAGATAATTCTGGACGTTTTGTGAGTTGAGCACGCTGCCCATCACCATCAAATGTGCTGGTGTTTTCTGCAGATACATTGACCACGATGCCACAAACATATGCTGTCTGCTTGTCTCAGAACCGTACTACTGATTGTACAGCTTGACAAAACAAGACCTTTAGGTGCCACCTGCATGCTTGAGGTGAGCTTGCTTAGTACTTTGAAAGGTCAAGAAAGTTGTGCCCATGAACATTGATCATATCATTGTACTGACAGGGCTCAGCAACAGTGAGATGCATGGCATTTGGACCCCTACAACCTTGTCCTGACGTCCATCAATGATCAAGCATATGTGTAATGCTTGCCTGTGTGTCTGCATTGTCGAATGAGGATTTATATGGCGTGATGTGCAGTTCCAGGCCAAATTGCAAAGCAGACCGTACTTTTACTGCTTCTGAAGTGGAGTCTGAATTGCATTCCTGTACACAAGCCTAGATCACAACATGTGTCTGGGCACAGCAGTCACAGCAGACTCGGTGCACAGAAATGGTGTTTGTCGACAACCAGAACCCTGGGGTCTTCAGCGTGGCTGGTCAAGGGCCAGGTTCGTTACGGGCTTAAGCCAACGGCGTTGGCCCAACGCACGGCAGAACTCGGAAAAAGGGCTGGGGCCCCCTTGTGAGGGCGCCGCAGTGAGGGCGCTTTGCATTGGAATGCTCATAAAGATTCAAATCGTTGCATTCTTGCACCTCGCTGTCGAGCACACTTGCAACGATATTGGCAACAGCGAAAATACAGCATGCTTTCCGCAGATAGCAGTGATGGGGCTGAAAGATCTCCCCGCAAGGCTGCTGGCTTCATCAAGGTGCCTCGCCGCGTCATCTTTGTGCAGAAGGCTCCAGCTCCAGCCGGTCTCAAGACACGAGCCAAATGCTTGAGCAACCCAAAAACAACCTGGGTGAGGCGAGTATCCCCCACAAGACGAAGGGCCTGTGATTTGCCAGAGGGTTCAGAAGGCGTTGTGACCTCGTCCAAACGTGGCAACATCGTGGAGCTGGACTTACTCTCACTTGAGCTAGAGCGCGTAGGTGAGAATTGCGCAGTTTTTATACTTAAACAGTAACCAGAAGCTGCCTAGTTCAGCAGCACCTGTTTGTGTAGGTACCACCCTGAAGATGGTACTGGCAGACGTCTTCAAGATCTCTGGAGCAATACTGCAGGAGACGTTGACGAATGAGCTTGTAGCCAGACTGTCAAGAGAGAATCAGAAAGTTTTCCATAAAATGGTGGAGATTTGGCGCACAGCACACCATAGAACAGGACACCCAGAAAACTTTCCAGAGATTGTGGCTGCCTTCATTTGCTTCAAAACCACCAGAAGCTATGCCAAAATGTATGGTTATGATAGGCAAACCTACCAGAATGCAGTGGAAGCTTTCAGAAGGGTGTTCAGACAGACGTTCCAATCCGTTATGAACAGTGCAAATCATTTGCTGGGAAAGGAACAGAAAGCGATTCAGGTGCAATGCCATTAGCCTACATAGCTTTTTGAGTCACCTGCAATTGATGCACACCACATGGCATGCATATGCTTCAGGTGCAGGTATGTCAGTCTGTGACTCAATAATGCCATGCAGGTAGATGAATTGGAGACCATGCTGCTGGAATGGAAGCACGTGCTTGAGCTGATAGTGACCCGCAACAAGAGGGCTGGGCACCCCTTAAACAGCAGAAGCCCCAAGAAGTTCCAGAAAAAAATCACAAGCTTGTATTGCAGATCTGTGTCTGCCAAGCATCCAGAGCTGAGCACAGTTCTCACTATAGCCTCCATTGCACAAGCTCATGTGAGACAGAAGCTTGCCGCACATGAGAAATGTACAAAGCCCAAGAAGCTGGTTGTAGATAGTACGTTACCAACATGGCAGTGCATCAGTGACAATGAGAGTTCCAGTGGAAATAGCAGTGATGATATATTTGAGTGTGAGTCAGCATCTAGCAAGTCAAGCTGAAGCTGGTTCACCAGGCTTATGACATGTAGTGTGTGACAGGTCATGATGCTGTGTTTAGGAATGCCAGATCAAGGCAGGGCTTGCAAATTGAGTGTGCTTTGTGTTGCATAAAATTGCAAGCAGATTCACTGTCCATTGTGACAAGATGCTCCAGTAAGCACATCACATGAGTCCATACATACAAAAATCACACTGGCATCCAGAAAATTATGACTGCACCTTTTGTGTGTGCAACACAAGAGCAGTGAGGACCAAGTGTGCAATCCACATTGCTGCAAGTACCATGTTGCAGAAGAAGCGATCACTGACATGTCACACAGACAAACCAGAACAGGCCCAACTCAGACTCTGTGGTCCCTGAATTATAAGCTGATACTGCAATGTAGTGACACTCAGGCTGGACTCCTGCGTGCTGACACTGGCACTGTCGCTGCTTTATGTGCTGGCACTGAGTGGTCCTCAGCTGATTTTCCTGCCGCAGCTGACACCAAGCGGCTCTTGCCACTACCGTTGCAGTTGGTATGACCGCTAAGTAACTCAAGTTAAGGCAGGAAGTGCACAAATCTTAGGAGAGTTAGCAGCTGTAGGTCGGGTGCACTGCCGAGTCACCTAAACTGTGAAACAATATACAGGCAACCGGTCGCCCGTGCGAAGTGGTAAAGTGAAGTCAGTCTCTGGTCAGGCTGTGGTCGGATGCTGTCAAACCTCTCTGTCCTGACTCAGTCTTGAAATGCACCGTGCGGAACGCGTCCCCCAGCCCCACGGAGGGCGCATGCAGGGCCGCAAATATTTAGATTTGCTGTAGGTCAGCATTGCAACCGGCTTGCGACAAGCTTGGATCAGCAGAACAATGCTACGACATCATGAAATGGGACCCGATGCTATTTCCACGCGCTGTTCCAGCTGCTTATGCTGCTGCAATACTTTCCTATCAGTGAACCGACGTCGAGATAGATCAAGATGAACGCGCTGAGTTGCACTGGCGTCGTGTTTTTGATGATCCTAGCGGTGAGTGTCAAGCGTCGACGACGTAATCTGATTTTGTGCGTGATCAGCACAGGTGACATCTTGGGTGGGCAGTTGGCAGGCCAAGTGGGCTTATCGGCACTTTCGAGGTCCGAGACCCAGCTTTTTGTTGGGCAACGCACCTGACATCCGTCGCAAGCAAAGCTTCTTCGCGTACGGCGAATGGCAAGTCAAGTATGGAGATGTATTCAGAGTGTTTTTTGTGCGACAGCCAGCTGTCGTCATCACAAGTCAGCCTCTAGCGTGCAGTGAGGGCTGAGCATAACATACGAAGTGTCAGCTCCTGTTTTAAGATATTTTGTGATTTGCAAATCCTGCGCTGGCTCGTCGAGTGACCATCAAGTACTTCAACATGTTTCGTGACAGGTTCTCCCCCACAAACGCTCTGGTCCCTAACCTATCTAGGGGTAACCAACTCAAGGCTTTCCATTCCACTATGCTTTTTGCAAGGTATGCACATCCCATATGGTGTTGTCTGTATATATACATGTGCACATGTGCCCTCTGCAACAGTCATGCTTGCGGCATGTGGTACGTGGTATGTTAGGAATCATAATGTCCTTGAGGCCATTTGACTACACATCACTCTGGTCTGGACTTCTAGCTCACTGCCTGTACAGGCTTCAAGTTGAGTTTGAGCGTATTATGGCAGATCAGGTCCCTTTTGTCAAAAGCCTGGTCTCAACGAAGTCGATGTCTATCCAATATGCAGCTAAGCAACATCTGATCTGATTCACCATGCTAGGTTGAATGCACAGGGGTGCCTTGTGGGGCAGCTTGAGAGCTGCAGTCCAGCCAATGTTCCACAGCAACCACTTGGAGGCAGATGCCAGCACCATCAATCAAGCTGTCACTGCTCTGATGGTGAACCTGGACCAGGTGGCAGCGACAGGCCAGCAGGTGGACATCTACCGCCACTTCGGCTGCGTCACCATGCAAGTCATCAGAGCTGCAGCTTTTGGGTGAGCACTCTTCACTGTCTGTATCTTGGTCCATCAGTGCCTCTGTCTGTCAGTGTGTCCGTCTGTGTGCCTGTCTGTATGTCTGTCTGTATGTCAGTCAGCGTGTTTACCAGGCAAGCAAGTGGGCACGCAGGGCAAGCAGTCAACTTGGTATTGCAGGGACAGTCATGTTTCCTCTCAATCATGAATCATAATCTGATGCATCCATCATTTTTTATCAGTGTCACATCGTATTTTTTTGCTTGGAAGTGCTGTCAGAGCTGTATTGCTTAGCAGTCAATCACCAGTATCAAGCAATCGTGGCTGTTGCTGGCTAATCATGTCTGCTACACGACATCATGATGTCTGTGCTGCTAATGCTGTCAACCCTTAACGTGACACCGCATGCTGATGCAACGTACAGCAATGAATAGATACCAGCCTTCGAATGTGAGCTGACAAAGTGCACTGCTCACTCAGGGTCAACTTTGACACCCAGAAGTCTCCAGCAGGTTCTGAAATACTGTTGATTGAGGCTGCCAAGTCCTTCTTTGCCCTGAACAAACCATCCACCTGGTCCATCTTGGCATTGCTGCTGCCCAGATTCCTGCTGCCTGCCATCAAAGTTCTGGCTGAAGCCTTTCCCGACCAGACCATGAAGGAGAGGACACTTGCCAGCAACACCATCTTTGATGCTTCTGCCCATCTTGTTGAGGTGTGCACGTGCCTCCTAAAGCCGCAGTCTTTGCACCCTTGTACAGTCAGATACACTGTATTATGCAGAAAATTAACAATAATGATAATCAGAAGATGAACAGTAGTTGCACGCACGCAAGCACCCTCATACTGCAAAATCGTTGCTGAAATTTCATACATGAGCAAGCACCATCAGACACAAGGTTGAGGCAGTTTGATTTTGACTGCAAGGCTGCTTTGCCAACTTTGCTTTGCCAAAGACCAAGGCAGCTTCAATGATGCTTCGGTAGCTAATGTGCTGTCTGTATAAGTCTCTAGTCTCTGGTATTTATCATTGCCTACACTTGAGTTGCGTTTGGCTGAAGCAAGTATATGAAGATATACTGTACTGTATGCTGTGCCTCATGTACACAGTACCTTTGGAGTAGTGCATGCATCTACTTGGTGGTCACATGTGCATGGTATAATCTTCCACAGCCAAGATGCCTGTCCCAAACCTGTCTTGGCCATGTTCCAGCATGAAGCTGGTGCTGCTTCACATGTACCAGATCGAACTTCGCTATCAGGTGTGGCTTATAAGAATACACACGCCCACACGTGATATGTCTGAGCTGTGGGGGCCACTTGTAAGCAGCATGCTGGGAGGCTGCAATCATGATTGAAGGTCCTTGGCCCACAACGCAGGGTCAAAACCGCTTGACACGAAAGACAACGTAGATCTGCCAGCATTCTGCAAAGACTTCAGTAGCTTCTCAAGCCAAAAAAGTAGAAATGTTACTCACTGCCATACAAGACATCAGAAGCAGACGCGAAATGCATTTTGTATCCATGATGCCGTTGCAATCGTCAATACAAGCAGTGATCCAACAGCTCAGGCAGACACTCTGCAACACGTCAATTAGTTGCGGCACATGGTCACTTGATTCGGCAGTGGTTCTCACGTGCAGCAAAGTTGCAGCACAATGAATCCATTTCTGCACTGTCGATTGAGCAGCATGTTGCGCATCTTTGCCTACTTGGATGCAGCAAGGCATGTAGGTGACGTGAGCTACAGTGACTATCTGCCGTTCAACACAGGTGACACTACCAGATAAGTGAAAGCCCTCGAGCTCATAACAAGGTGCAAAGCTTGCCTTTCAAGCGTCAACAATGCTGTGAGAGCCACAACATAGCAAATCAGTTGTGTAGCATCCGTATGTCAAGGTACATTTGATGTCAAACACACCGAAGTGGCAAAGGCCCCTGGGCATGTGTGGAGATGCGCACGTACTCCAGAGATTGCAGTGGCATGCGGCCACAGACATATGCAGGATTTGCTGGCAATGAGAGAGCCTGTCATGACAGAGCGAACCGTATGACATGGACATCTCAAACTGTGTTGGGCTACATTCCCACGGAGATGCAAGGTTGCGTGAAGCAGCTCTTGCTTACCTTCAACAGCCAGCATTTCAGAAATCAGTGCACCAGAGCTGAAATGTCTCAAGCTGAAGTGTGTAAGTGTAACGTACTAGGGCTGAAGTGTGGAACGATTTGCAACACCACATTGACCTCAGGGAGTTGATCAACGATGGGGCTGAGGATTTCAATGACCTGCCCCCCGAAGAGTTCCAGTTTAGAGACCCCAGATAACGGAAGTCAGGCTGACAGGAAGGCACTCTGTCCAGCATATGAGCCCAAAGCCGATGTTCTCTGACAGTCCCTCATGAGAGCTGAGATGAGGCGCCACCTCATAGTTATTTTGCACATATATTATCGTGTGTCTATTAAAGGATGTACATGCCATTATGACATCTTGTACAGTGTTTTGCATGCTAAACCAAACCTAGTTCTGCAGCAAAGCCGTCCAACAAATCACACGTGTGTACCAACAGTAGCTTGTAGTATTTTGTTCGTTTTGAATACTTAGGCTACTAAGTCCTAGCCAGGTACACACAGAGTCAATTAGCGATTGTCAAGGTCTTCACCTCATGTTTCAGCACAGGGCAATATCCAGAGCTGACTTCCCTTTGCTGTAGACAACATTGTGGCCCTCTATGTTACCCTGAACTTCCTACTAGCAGTTATGTTTGCGAGGTGCTGACGCTTTTTTCCCTTGGGTGTGCAATGCATCAGCACTTGCAGCCATGGAGCATGTGGTACTCAGGCTTACTGAAGCTGACCTAATCCAGGTTTGTTGCTGGGCTGCATGGTGACTCCTTCGAAGGAAGATACAAGCAATTGCATGAGGCTGATGCATTAGTGTGACGCTCACACGGCAGCATCCTCTACCATAACATAGTCAAGAGGAAGAGCAACTGAAAGAATTGCTCTGCAGAAGGTGCACGGACTTCCATGCTGTGGAGGCCAGCCTGCAAGGAAAAGATGAGCCAGAAACCGTTTGAGCATTTAATTTGAGTGTTTGGACATCTTGGAGGACTTGGCTAATCTGTCAGCAGTCCTTGAGAGCACCACAGAGGATGTCAAAGCCACATTTGCCAACCCTTTGGAGCATACAAAAGGCTACAGAGCGGCACACAGCTGAGGTGTATGGCATAACATAGTGAGTGAGGTGTTGCAACATGCAAAAAGACTTTACAGAGTGTGCATGACCATGAGCAAATGTGGTCTGCAGACTGTTGAATGAACGCTTTGCAGGGTAAGACTGTGTGTCTAGTATAGTGTGATGAACTTGACATCCTCACAGCTTGCACTGGATGTACAGCCTAGAGGCTTATCTCTGTGGACATTGTCAAGCAACTGTCCGCAAACATGAGCTCAAAGCTGAGCCACTCTAAAAGATTGCAGGGTGGAGCTGACAGAGCAAAGCTGCCTGTTGAGTGACCCAGCTTTATATTGGCACAAGCGGTCACAAATGCAGATGCAGCTGCAAGTACAGCTGACGGCAGGTAGCAACTGCAACTGCGTTCAAACCGTCCTTGTGGTCGTCATGACACGCCTGCTTTGCAGAACATAGCGTTCCTCTTCCTGGCATTCGAATTCGAACGCAGTCAAGGTTCGGCAGCAGCACGCGTTCTATTGCGTTCTGTTCTGGACAGTGTGCATCATGACACTATGCGCACTCATGAATGCCGACACGTCAGATTCAAACACACCTGGACTGGCCAGTCTGTACCTAGCACCGGGCATGAGCCTAGACATACTTGAGACTGTGTTCAACAACGCTGACGTTCACGTGCAAATCTGACTTTCTGATTTACTTGATGCACACTGGAGGTCCAGCTGAGGCTGATCTTGCCAACTTCGCGTCTCTTGGAAAAGCACACTCTTACAAGGGACATGAGAGTTATGACAAGAACTATAGCTTGCAGATTCTATGCAAGCATCAAAGATGTGACAAGCGCGTGTCAGAGCGCCATGTTCTGCACATCACAGAGGCAGACAAGCTCCAGATCTTTCTGAAGTTCCTGCATTCACATCCAGCGAGGCCAAATCAGGAGGAGCCCTTGAGGATCACAGATAGGCGGCAGGTCTTTGCAAAGGCAAACACAACATTGCTACTGGAGGTTCAGATGGCTGAGTTTCCGTATCAGGCAACAACCCAGAACTTTGAGTTTGTAGTCAGCGAGATCAGCAAGGCGTTCTTACGCCGATACAACAGGCCAGAATACCGATTCACCAAGTCCATACACCATGCAGAGACCTGGAATGAAGGAAAGTATGGCTTCATAGTCATTGGGTAAGCTGACTCCATGGCTTAGCTGATGATCTTGTAAAAGTAGCAAGGGAATAACGATGTCTTGAGGCACTGAGTGCAAGCTGACATTTTGTGGCAATGATTGTAGGAAGGCAGTAGTGCCATTTGCTGACTTGGAAGCAGAGCTCCAAGACGCTGTGGATGAAAGATGCAACATAGTCAACAATGAGATTGGAGGATATAAAGAGGAAGCGATGTGTGAGAAAATGGCCAAGGTTTAGAGAAGCAACGGCTTGAGCATAGTCCAAACAGCGAACGGAGTCATAAGTCGTCACAGACAGCAACAGTCAGCCTTCAGCATTGTAACAATGCAAGGGTACAGCTTGCATCATTTTGCTACATTTGATGACTATCATGATGTGCTTGGGCTTGCAATTTTCAGACTTGTGTATTTCTAGATCACACACTGCAGCAAAAGCAAGATGTGTTGTAGTAGCTTGCATAATGACTACACCTTGTAGGGGCGTTTCACTTTTTCATAAAAGACTAGCAAACTCAATGTCTTGACCAACAGCTTGATACCTAGATCAACAGCCAATATGAAGTTCACGCAGCTTACGACTACTTTTTTTGCCCAAATCTCTATAGTTTTTAGGTAAACACATACTGAACATGTCAAAGCACATTGCTCACTTGCCACAGTGTGCTTCCTCTGCCTGCACAAAAGCAATTGTGCCTGCACTTGCAACTTGTTGTGTGTCATGTGCATCAGCAACCTCATCTGGCATAGCAATGCCAGTCTGGGTGTCAGCTCATGCTCATCTGTTTCTTCTGTGCTTGCTTGTGTAGAAGTGCCAGCAGCTTTGTCTGCCATTGGATTGCTGTGCAGGGCTTGCTAGTCAAAGAGACTTCTCTGCTGCTTTTTGCTGCTGCAGATGATTGTCTTGATCATGCAGCTTAACCAACCTCACGCAGTCTGTGGCATGTTTCTGCGTCTGCAAGTTGCCCTTATGCTTGCCATTACCAGTTGCAATGGTACCAACCTGTGCAGGGCTTGTCAGCCTTGGAGCGACGTGGGCATGATCTGTTCCAGATGGATTGTCATGGCAAGCTGCTCATTGCAAGATACAACGCCAATGTATTGATGGGTTGCATGATAGTGTCACAGAGCATATGCATAGCAATTGCATATCACAGCGAATCACTGCAGAAGTAGTAGTGTGTGTATGTCCAGCTCTGACCCTCGTTTGTCTGTGTAATTGTATGTGGGATGGTTGAATGGATGTGGTATGGCAGTTGTGATTGGAGTCTGGTGTGTGATGATTGTAGCGGTGATGTTGGTGGTTTGTGGTGTGGTATGTGGTATTAAATTGGTAGATGGTTTAGGAGTGTGGGTGAAGTCTGAATGGTAGTGAATTAGGAATGATGAATGGGGAACGTGGTAGTTTGAAGATGATGAGTTTGGACACTGGTGGGATGGGTGCATTCCAGAGATAAATATGATGGGTGGGGGATGGGGAATAAAGCGCACGCATTAGAGCCTTGAAAAATGGAAAAGCACCTCCCATGATGTTTGGTGCTGTTTGGGGATGATTTTTAGTGAGTTAAGGGTAATGTATGTGAACTAGTGGTAATGAGTGGTAACGTGATGGGATTTATTGGCTATTATTGATGTACTTGTTTGGGTGATTGGGATATTTTTTAGCATATTTCACCATCAATTGACGAAATTCAGTTGTGCTTGCTTTGTCGTTATGCACAACTGAACGCTGTAGAGGTACTGGACACAAAGCGTGTCTGTACACACCATTGCGCTGTTTGTCCTGGCAGATGAGCAAAGAAGTTTGTAGCTGATATGACGAATTACAAGTGATCTACAACATGCAGTGAGCAAACTGCAGCTGTGACGACGAGATGGAGCAGAGATGGCAGAAGGAGCTGAGGCTACAGATTGCATCTGAGCTGCATTTAGCTGAGCTGACAGTCCAGCTGACAAATTGGACTGACCCAACAAGACAGTGAACAAGTGGCAGCTGAGCTGACAGATTACACCGGAGCTGACATCTCAAAGCCAACCTGACACACTGCAACCGAAACAATAAATCACTGTCAAACTGTAAAAATACAGTGGAGCTGACAGAGTGCAGCCGAGCAGATACATTGCAAATCAGGAGAGCCGACATCTCAAGCAACATGTTGAGCTGATATGACAAACTCATCTGAACTGACAGGGTGCAGCTGAGCTGACAGTTTGCAGCTGAGCAGACAAAATGTGAGCTGACATATGGCAGCTGAGGCCAGCTGATACATGTGGCTTGGCCTGACTTGTGTACAACTGAAGCGTGTGATTTATAGTTCCGCATGTCGCTTTTATTGTAACGTGAGGTGTCGCCTGCCTATTACCCTGTTGCTAATCATCTGCTGCTGTCAACAATCAGCTCAGGCATGTTAGCGGCCAGGTGATTACAAAAAAGAGTTGCTCAATGTTCTCAGAAGCAGGCTGACAATCTAAGCCAGCGGAGCCTTGCCAGCAAGCGAGTTGACTGCATATTGCAGATGAGCTGACACATTGCAACTTGGCCGACACACTTTGACCAACATAAATAAATGCTGCAGCTGAGCACACAAGCTGACTGGTTGCTTGGCAGCTGCAGCCGAGCTGACTGCAATTGTCCGACCAATCTACAGGCACTACTGACAAGTTACACAGGAGCTGAGAGTCAACTGACAGGTCACAACCAAACACATAATGCAGCCGAGCTGACAGGATGCAGCGGAGCTGACAAGTGGTAGTGTAGCTGAGCTGACAGATAAAGTTGGAGTAGCTGTTTACCCTACCTGTTTTTGTAAAGACATATCACAACGCTTCATGCATCATCATGCACAGCATGTCGCATTTTAGATGTGCTTGCATTGATCTACATGAAGCGGGATGTGCAGCATGTTCATGTGCAGCAAATGTCAGTACAATCAGCACCCAAATGCACTCATTTCTAACAGCCCCTACACAGTTGTCTTGCCGTAGGTTGCATAGTCTATGATTCTCAGCTGAGTTGCAGCAAACAGCAAAATCAGTTGCAGCAGACAGTCAGCTCAATTGCAATCTGTCAGAGCTGTTGACCATACTGTTGCCCTCGCATCCTCACATGGCACAGGACAGGTGCTCTGTCCTGTCCTGCAAAATGTGCATCAAGCTGCCTGTTTCATGACCATCCGCATCAAAACTGTCAGCTCAGCTGCAACAGTCAGCTCAGTTGCAACCAAACAGTCAGCTCAGTTGCAACAAACAGTCAGCTCAGTTGAAAAATGTCAGCTTGGCGGTTGACTAGATTGCAACCTACCCCACTTGAATTGGCAAAGTGTAAGAATCACACAATGTTCCAATGCGGCACTCAGATTTGCGAAACACCAATGCATGCACAGCTGACTGTCACTTGCTACATGAGATAGCTGCTGAATGATCATGTCCATGTGTCACACCCAACTGCATATCCAGTATCGCACGAATTAAGTGCAGGTTGTGTATTTGTTCTGCTCAAACTTGTATGATGGCTGTTTGCTCGAATCCTTTGTGTCTGGTTCAGTATTTGAAGCAACGAATATACGCAGACTTCATTCCTATTCTGATTGCACGTTTGCCTGAGGTAGCTTTTTATGCAACAGCATGCCTGTCAAACAAGTCAATTGCTGAGACGCCTGGACGCATTGTCTGAACTCTGTAATGTGTGGCTGCGCACAGTCGGTGCATTTAAATCCATACATATAGATTTGTCATTGCTTTTACCTCTGTTATACCGTACGTGTAAAAATTGATCCCGCACCCCCAAAAAGCAAATTATTAAACGCCACCGCGCACCCTATCACGCGGGTCTAGGGCTAATTTCCAACCTACCGCGCGGCTGCGACATCAATTGCTCGAAATCACATCTATATTGCTCTGCTGCACCAAGAAACAATTCCTTGCACTTCATATGGCATCCCGGGAGTGGGCCCACTGCTGAGTATATGTTGTAGGGCTGCGAACTGCTACAGATACGCTGAAATGAACGGAACGGGCAGGCTTAACGTAATTAAAATTTGCATCACGCACCTCGTATCGCGCAGGGTGAAAATAATTGGCAAGTATGATCACGCACTCCGTGGCTAATTAATCTTTACACGTACGGTAGATGTGGCCATGTGGTCGGTGATAGTTTGACTTTGCTGGGAACACCAATTCGGCAGGCTGCCTCGACAAACTAAAGGCAGGGGGCGGCAAATGTGTCACGAAGGATTGAGCCTGGGATAGCGAGTGGTCGGTTGTAGAGTCACTTATGTCAGCGTCCTGCCATAGTTTCCGTGTCAGGTGTGCGGATGCTGCCAACCCACTCAGTGTCCGCTCCCCCACCAGTTCATGTCTGCATTCGTCTACCAAGCTGCATTGCGTGTTTGTCATGTGTGTCGTTGGCCGCCACAGAGAGATGAAAGCTGGCCTACAGGACAATTCGAGCAGGCTTGCTCTTTGCAGGAAACCCTTCAGGCCTGCAGTCAAGAGCGGTCAAGCCGTAGTTTCTCGAGGTGACAAACTCTTCTGCATTTTGATTGCACTGCACATGGTCAGTAAGAAGAGCAACTCTTAAGCCTGCAACAACAGGTGCTTGCCGCGTCTGCGCCCAAGCGAGAAATGTAAAAGCCAAAAAGCCAGCAGCTGGCAGCAAACATGGCGATTCCAGCAGCAAAAGTGGGCTAGGTATTGCTTGGTCCCATGAACGTCTGTTTGTGGCTATAGTGAACTCTGCAACATCAGCACCCACACATTCCACAAGCCATTGGTCTGGCATGCAATCTTATGTTCTACATGTGTCTTAGGTCATGACACAGAGCATGTATCAGTGCAAAAGACAGTGCCTCTTGTCAGCACACCTGCAGATGCTGATCTTGAGCAACATGAGGTTAGTCATGGCTGTCAATGATTTGTGCAGACTCCTGCCTGTCAACAGCTGCCATGTCTTTGTGTGGTGCTGCAATTGTGAAATCACTTTCAGGAATGCGTCTTCAACCTGACTAGTTTGATGACAGAAGGCTATTTTTGTTTATCATGTGCTGCTATTGCATTCAGGCTGACATGGAGCAATTTGACAGAATGTTCACATTTCAGTATGACCATGTTTGTTGCATGTTGCTCAAGGCCCTGTTCTATGCATCTGAGCGTGGCATTTGTCTAACAACAGGGCAAATTTTTTGATGCGGTGGTCAAAGTGTACTGCATCCATACAGAACCAAACTATTCACTACCATGGCAGCGGAAACGGCAGTACAGCTCAACCAGCAGTGGCTTCATGGTCAAGAATGAGGAAGGGCAGCGTTGTCTGCTGACCAATGCCCATTCTGTAGAATACCATACACAGGTCTATTATACCTGGCTTGAAGAAACATCAGACAAGTCAATGGCCGTGAAGGGCATTCACTTTGCAGATTTTGTTATTCTGACATGCATGCTAGCTGCTGTTCATGATCACCCTCTGACACAGGCCTCACTCATTTGAGCCAACCTGTACGGACTGCTTGTCGTTGAAGATAGGATGCTCTGAAACAAGCACATGTATGACAGGGCAAGGATTGTAGTGTATGCAACTGTGTAGCCTCTGATTGCTCACTAAGTTTTGCTCCATCACTCTCTGGTGCGTGAACCGTTTGTCTGCCATACAGGTGAAGGTGAAGAGAAGAGGAGATGATCAGAAGTTCATTGCTGAGGTGCTGGCCATTGGCGTTGAGTGCGACATTGCCTTGTTGACGGTTAAGGACGAGGCCTTCTGGGAAGGCGTCAAGCCACTCTCTTTTGGACCCCTTCCTCGCTTGCAGGTGCTCTGCTAGGGTTGCCGCTGCGTAAGCATATGAAATGACTGTGCAGACTGTGAGTAAATACTTCAGCCAAGCCAGATATGCAAGGTACATAACTTGAATGGAGCAGGGGTGTCGGGTGGCAGACAGTGGCCCTGCAGATTGGGCAAAACATGCTTGTTGTAATGCACCATCTGTATGTTTGACAGCAACAATAATTCTTGACCAAACTGTTGTCATTGTTGCAGGATGCAGTGGCTGTTGTGGGCTACCCAATTGGAGGTGACACCATCTCAGTCACATCCGGTGTGGTCTCACGCATAGAGGTCACCTCCTACGTGCACGGCAGCACAGAGCTACTGGGTGTCCAGATCGATGCCGCCATCAACAGTGGCAACTCTGGTACCACTTGTCTGTGTCACCTCCTGCAGCAGCCCACACCTTGCTGCCTGGTGACTGTCGCTTGTGTATTGCTCAGGCATTTCTGAGATTCCACAAAGACCACTGTACACTGGGGGACTCACACACCAACATGACACATGTGATTGATCTTGTCACAGGTGGGCCTGTGTTCAATGAAGTTGGGGAGTGTGTAGGCATTGCTTTCCAGTCTCTCTCTGGCAGTGATGCAGAGAATATTGGCTATGTCATTCCCACGCCAGTCATCCAGCACTTCTTGACAGACTTTAGGTATGCCTAGCTTATAACTTGCAGCTGTCAGGTGACTGTGGTGTGCCTGCCAAACATCAGAAAGCCCTGAAAAGGCTGCAGTCATTTGCAGGACCAAAGCATATGGCAAGCTTATCAGCTGTGACTCAACACATGCATTGCATTGTATGCAGTCACATGTGCATCATCAATTGGCTCAAGCTTTCATCATTGATAAAAGCTTGAGCCAACTTGTACTGCTATTATTGCACTTATATGAGCACATGTTCACATAGTGCATTTGCCACGTCAATATTCCTCTCTCATCTTTGGCAGAACACTGCAAGTGCAGCTGGGAGAGCTATGCACCGCCATACCCAGTATGCGTTGAGCTGCTTTGATGGTGGATGGATAGTGCAGGCGGAATGGCAAGTTCACAGGCTTCCCAGTGATGGGCATGAAATGGCAGCGAATGGAGTCCCATGCCTTGCGCTCTGCATACAAGATGAAGAAAGAGCAGAAGGGCATCCTGGTGCGGCATGTGCAGCCAACCTACGAGACAGCTAAGCACCTGAAGCCTGATGACATCATCATGCGCTTTGACGGCATCCAGGTGGCCTCTGACGGCACTGTGCCCTTCAGGTCTGCCCTTAATGCCCTGCCATGACCCAACCGTTATCCCTACCCATGCCCCTCCCCCATCACCAGGTGGCACCAGCAGCTTGCTGGCATGGTCTGCTTCTGACAAAGCATGGGAGTATGCCGTTTCTGGAGCTGTGCCTGATGTGAGCCTTGCTGCAGCAGCAGTCGCGGCACATAGCAGTGTGCTCATTGGTTAAATGTTTTAGGGCCTTTGAGACAGACACGTACTGACACACATGCAAATATGCTTGGACTGATACCAACATGCCGTCAGAATAGTAGCAAGACATTTTGTTGCAGCGTTAGCATCAATCAAGTTGAGCTTAGGGTTGGGCTCAAAAGAATCGTCTCACCCTCCCTCTCCTGTTTGCTTCCAGTGGCCCTGGGGCAGGATGAGATTTGTTACGGCCAAATGCTGGTGTGTTTACATCGGGTTTGGTAACCCATTATTCATGGCCAGGTCTGCTTAGCTGATTGTGTGATGTAAACATTACATGCAGTGATTTAAGAAAGTGTCAGTGTTTCAACTACACACACCTGTAGTTAAATGGCAGCAGAAGCAGTGCTGCTTATTGCAGGGAAAAGGAGCGAATAGCGTTTAACTATTTGACTTCACAGAAATATTCTGGGGAACAGGCAGTCTTGGATGTGTGGCGGGAGGGGCAGGAGGTGCAGCTCACCATCCAGCTCATGCGGCCTCGTCTGCTGGTCCCCCTGCACCTGGCCAACACAGACCCCTCCTTCTTTGTAGTAGCCGGTCAGCATTGTCAGCTGTTTTCTTTGCACTGTGACCTGGCTTGTGCAGGATCAAATATGACAGCTACCAAGCCTGCTTGTGCTGGTCTACATGTCATGTTGTGCTGATGATGTCATGGAGGCAGGCTGCAATTGTGCATGGTATTGTGCATGGCGATGCAGCATTGCTCAAGCATTCTTCAAGCGCTTGCTTCAGTTACAAGTGGCTTAACATATGGTGAGCAGGGCGCTAAGCAATTGCATTGTGCAGGCATCATTTTCACAGTATGCTCAGAGCCTTACTTGCTGAGCGAGTATGGAGCTGAGTACATGAGCGAGGCCCCAGTCAAGCTACTAGAACGATTGATGCATGGTGAAAGACTGGAACCAGATGACCAGGCATGTCATACATGCTGTCAATGCCTGAGCCACCTGTGTTGATGTTGCTATTCAATTCCTGTAGTGCGCATATTGGCACTGCCACATGAGCTCCACAGGCAGGTACAATGGGATTAGGGTTCTTCTGCTACAGTATTCTACCTGTGCGTCTCTGAAGAAGCATGCCTTGCAGTTACCAGCCGAATATACAGAATGAGCTGCAATGGTCACTGCAAATGTTCTTGTTTGCTGCCACTTCACACCATGTTGTACAGCTGTAGCATGAGGAGTGGCAATGCTGTGCAGGTGGTTGTCCTGTCTCAGGTGCTGGCCTGCGATGCAACTCTGGGGTATGAAGACTACTGCAATGTGCAAGTGCTCAAGTTCAACAGCACACCAGTGAGAAACCTGAGACACCTCATTCAGCTCGTGGCCAATTGCCCTGATCATTATATGCGATTTGATTTGGCCTATAAGGTATGGGATGTTCTCTGTGCACACTGGCTTTTGCAATGGTGATGATGCAACATCACCAACCTTCAAAGTATTGTTATGACGCGTACACCATTAATAACCAGGCGTGTTCACAAAGCATTCCTTGGCATGTTCACAAAGCCCTTCCTAAGCATACCTAAAGCATAAAGTAACTGTTTGTGCAATGAAGCTGATGCCACTTTACAAGGGTGTGAGCCACAACTCCAGTAGTAACGTACAGTCTTGCACTAGTGGCCTGTGCCTGAATATGCAATGGTGAGTGCAGGAGGTCGTGACGTTGCAAACTGATGCAGTAAAGGATGCCACTGCAAGCATCTTAGAGCTGCATTCAATCCCAGCTGCAGTATCAAAAGATCTGTTGGCCCTTTTACTAGAAGTGCAACATGTTGTGCCACCTGCAGCAGCTACAGCACATGCTGCTAATAGCTGAAGGACACATGCTGCTGACTCTAGATCTAGACCACATGTCAAGCAATTGCGGCACTAGGCAACCCTATTTTGACTTGTAAAGATACCGTGTTGATGCACAAGAATAAATCATCATCACATGTTCTGCATAAGGATTTTACTCTTCTTTGTAAGAATGTTATACTCCTCTATAGTCTTGGAAAGGACAATAAGGTGATTTTATCAAGATATCATGTAGTATATTCTTACGCTGTTTGTTAGTGGTAGGTATGTGATCCTCCTTTATTAAGAGTTAGTCTGCCCCTTCTTATGGCCTTAGAACCTGGGACACAGTGTACGACTGGAACCACTTATGGTTTCTCCCCTCAAAGCCCCTAAATAGGTATGCAGGATATGCGTATACAGAATCAATTCGAATTCGAATGGCTACTGGGAATTCAGTTGCCATGGGGTACAGATCAGCTGATTGCATGCCAAATTGATTGCCATACAATGGAGAAGTACTCATGGCTTGCAAGCTTGACCTTAATAACTTCCACTTTTGAGGTTACAGCTGAGATACCATGTGATTTAAGGTCAAAGTAGCTCATGCCAATTCACCTCTACTTGCCAATCACACTTGATTGGGCAGGTATCATTGCAACTACACGTTCGGTGCTATATACAAACTTTCTTGCTGACCCAAGATTTGCTCAACTCACCACAGACAGTTGTCGCACATGCTAGGCTAGTAGACAACAAACATCAGCATTAGCATCTTGCAGGTCAGTACGAGTAGCTACTCCTCCCACTGCCTAATGTGCGCCTTGTTTGGTGGGGGTACTGCTGGAGTCTGAATGCCCTTGGGGCGTCTAGCACTCTGGAGGTCACACTGCACCATTTCTTGCACAAGGGTCTGCATCAAAACAATGCAAGCTGGCGTCATTGCAAGGTTGGCAACATTGCAAAGTTGGTAACATGTGAAGAAGAGGAAAGGCGTTAAGAAGTACAGGAAATCTTACTGACCTTCTTCGACAAAAGAAGACAGCTGGAGCAAGCAAGTCTGAGAGACCCAGGCAGGTAGACGCCATGACGCCGCAAGCGGCACACAAAGGCAACAGAAGCGACATAGTGCTTCTCTCACAGCAGATTGTAGACTACACGAGACCACAGCTTTTCGCAGTTTGGAAAGAGCTCAATCCTGATGGATACGAGCCAGGATCCAAGAAAGACCTTCAAAAGTACTTCATAGAGCGCTTTGGTCAGCATTATCGTCAGCATATCTGCATTCGGTGCCGTTTGCTGTCAACAGCCAAACACCTTCGACAGCCTCCCATCGTCAAGAAAAAAACTTCCCTCCCACAGCCTCTAGGCCAACTGCGGACCTGCCACAGCGGTTGTCATACAGCAGAGCTGTACAACGAGCATCTGATGATACAGACCGCAAACGGAGAGAGTGCGAAGAGCGGTTGATCAAACTGGAGAGGGCAAGCGAAGCGCATGATCGCCAGTTTGAAAAGATCA
>JAABUH010000991.1_pt1 | contig 35327 bp, 29 predicted proteins | sample 5559121 | NCBI WGS metagenome assembly JAABUH01 (sample SAMN10711871, study PRJNA513364) | rock metagenome | isolation source: Antarctica rocks | place: Antarctica: Victoria Land, Battleship Promontory nord | collected 2015-12-28
CGGTGTTCCTGGGCGAGGAGGCTCCCCCGGCTCCTAGAGCGACGACCATCCAGAAATGCTTTCGCACGGTTGACATCGATGTGGTGGGGACCAACACCCGCCATCTCACCTTCTTCGAGATGCTGGGCAACTTCAGCTTTGGTGACTATTTCAAGGACCTGGCAATCATCATGGCCTGGGAGGTGGTGACCGAGGTGCTGGGCATTGATCCCGACCGGCTCTGGATCACCGTCCACCAAGACGACGACGAATCCGAGGTGATCTGGAAAGAGGCGGTCGGCGTCAGAGGACAGCGTATCCAGCGTATGGGAAGTGACAACTTCTGGAAGATGGCGGATACCGGTCCGTGCGGTCCCTGCTCGGAGATATACGTGGACAGGGGGGAGGCTCACGGTGCCTCAGGTGGACCGGCCCACGGTGGCCCGGAGCGTTACGTGGAAATCTGGAACCTGGTGTTCATGCAGTACAACCGGATGACTGACGGCTCCCTGGTCGATCTGCCCAGCAAGAACATAGATACCGGAGCCGGCCTGGAGCGGATCCTGCCCATCCTGGCCGGCAGGGGCTCGGCCTTCGACACCGATGTCCTGGCGCCAGTACTGGAAGCGGTTGAGTCGATGACGCAAAGCCGCTACGGAGCCGACCCGGCGGTGGACGTCAGCCTGCGGATAATGGCCGACCATGCCCGGGCCATGGCCTTTCTGGCCAGCGACGGCGTGCTGCCATCCAACGAGGGCCGCGGCTACGTGCTCCGGCGGGTCGTACGTCGTGCGACCTTGCGGGCCTTCCAGCTCGGCGCCAAGGAGCTGGTGACCCCCGGCCTGGTGGCCGCCGTGATCGCGGTGATGGTAGACGCCTATCCCAAGCTCGGACAGGACCGAGATCTCGTCACCACGGTGGTGGCTCGGGAGGAGGAGGGATTTCGAAGGACTCTGCGGGCGGGCTCCGCCATCCTTGACGAAGAGCTGGCCAAGGGACCAACGACATTGGCCGGGGGGGTGGCCTTTCGTCTCCATGACACGTTCGGCTTTCCGATCGAGCTGACCCGCGAGATCGCCGGTGACCAAGGCGTCGAGGTGGACATGGTCGGCTTCGAGTCGGCCATGTCGGAGCAGAGATCGCGGGCCCGGGCAGCGGCCCGCACCGGCGCGGCGGCCAGCACCGGCACGGCTGGCACCGCAGGAGACGAGACCTACCACCGCTTGTTGGACGAGGGGGGGACCACGGAGTTCACCGGCTACCAGGAGACGTCCTCCCGGGCTCAGGTTCTGGACGTGCTGGCGGCCACCACTGGCAGCGAGGTGGAGATCTTCTTGGACCGGACGGCGTTCTATCCGGAGGGAGGTGGCCAGGTCGGCGACACTGGGACCATCACCACCGAGAGCGGCCGGGCGGTAGTGACGGACACCACCTACGCGCTGCCCGGCCTGGTTCGCCACCGGGCCGAGGTGGTCGAGGGTGACCTGAAGCCCGGGGAGACAGCCACCGCGGCCATCGACCAGGAACGCCGGGACTCAATACGGCGCAACCACACGGGGACTCACCTCTTGCACGGGGCCCTCCGCCGGGTCCTCGGGGCCCACGTGAAGCAACAGGGCTCGCTGGTGGCCCCCGACCGGCTGCGCTTCGACTTCAGCCATCACGAGCGAGTGACTCCGGAACAGCTGGCTCGAGTAGAGGATCTGGTCAATCAGGCCATCATGGCGAACCATGCCGTACAAGTCACCGAGACCAGTCGGGCCGAGGCCGAGCGACGGGGCGCCATTGCCTTCTTTGGGGACAAGTATGGGGAGGTGGTGAGGGTGGTGGAAGCTGGCCCTGACTCGGTCGAGCTGTGCGGTGGGACCCATGTCGATGCCCTTGGGATGATTGGCCCCGTCACCATCGTGTCCGAGGGCTCCATCGGGGCCGGGATCCGCCGGATCGAGGCCCTCACTGGTGAGGGATCCTTCGGTCACATTCGCGCCACCGAAACCACCCTGGCCCGGGCCGCCCACCTCTTGGGAGCCACTCCTCACGAGGTGCCCGATCGGATCGAGTCTCTGCGCCATCGCCAAGAGGCGACGCTCAATGACCTCAAGGCGCTCAGAAGCCAGCTGTTGGCCGACGAAGGCACCCAGTTGGTGAAGGCCGCGGTCGACGGCGTGGTCGTGGTCCGCCGGGATGGGTTGGCTCAGGACCAGCTGCGCCAGTTGGCGGTCCGAGTGAGGGACGATGATGGCGTTCGGGCGGTGGTGGTGATCGGTACACCAGAGGGCCAGCGAGTGGCTCTGGTCGCAGCGGTGGCCAGGGGCACCGGCCTGGTGGCCTCCGAGCTGTTGGCGCCGGCCGCTCGAATCGTGGGTGGGGGCGGCGGCCGGGGTGAGGAGTTGGCCCTGGCCGGCGGGCGAGATCCGGCCCGCATCGATGACGCCTTGGCCGCAGTGCGCGTCTTGCTGGCCGAGCCGCCTTCGCAGCGGTCCGGGGTAGGGACGCGGTGAAGGCGCTGGGGATCGACCTCGGATCCCGCCGAATCGGGGTGGCGGTGAGCGCCGGGAGCGGGCGGCTGGCCGTCCCTCACTCAGTCTTGCCCAGGGCCACTGACCGGGTGACCGACCACGCAGCCCTGGCCAGCCTGGTCGACGAGGTGGGAGCCACCTGCGTTGTCGTCGGCATGCCCCTGTCGCTGGATGGGAAGGTCGGGAGATCGGCGCGTGACGCCCAAGCCGAGGCACAAGCCCTGGCTGGGGTGGTCAGAGTACCGGTGGAGACCTTCGATGAGCGCTTCTCGACCGTCAGCGCCAGCCGGTCGATGCGGGCCGCGGGCGCCGACCCGGTCACCCGCTGCCAGACCATCGACCGCGTGGCCGCGGCCGTCATGCTCCAGGGCTGGCTGGATCATCGGGCCAGGCGGTGTCGGGTATGAGCCCGCGCCCCGTCCGCCCCTCGGCCGGCCCTGCCCACACGCCCCACTCGTCCAGTGGCCCTGCTCACGTAGCGCGGCCGGCCCGGCCGGGGCGGCCGGCGCGGACGGAGGGCGGCGCGCAGGCGGCGCGGACGGGGGGACGGGTGGACCGGACAGGTGGCGGCCGGATGAGTGGAGGTCGGACGGGAGGAGGGCTGGCGCGGACGGAGGGAGGCCTGGCGCAGCCGCCCCGGCCGGCTCGGACGGTCCGCACCGGTGGAGACCGCACGGGTGATCGGACAGGTGGGGACCGCACGGGTGATCAGATAAGTGGAGACCGCACGGGTGATCGGATAAGTGGCGGCCGGACGGGTGTCGGCCGGATGGGTGGAGACGGGCCACCTTCCCGGCGCGGAGGCCGTCCCCGCTCGGTGGTCCAGCGGCGGCGCCGACGGCTGGCAGCTGGCCTGTTGGCTGCCCTGGTGGTGATCCTGATCTTGCTGGCCATTGTTTTCGTGGTGGTTGATCACCAGATCAACCCCCCCGGCGGGGCCGGAGCAGCGGTGACGGTCAACGTGCCGGCCGGGTCGTCGGTGTCATCGCTGTCAGAGGTGCTGGGCCGCCACGGGGTGGCCACCCATCCCCTGACCCTTCGCCTCTACGCCCGCCTCGAGGGTGTCCCGGTGTTCAGGCCGGGTGAGTACCGCCTGCACCTGCACGAGCCCTACCGCCAGATCTTCACCACCCTCGGCCAGGGGCCGCTCATGGCCACCATCAGCATTCCCGAGGGCTTCACCGTGGCTCAGATTGCTGCCCGGGTGGGCCACGACGACCCTGGCCATACTGCCAGCGGATTCCTGGCGGCAGCCAAGAGCGGCCAGGTCCACTCTGCCTATCAGCCACCCGGGAGCAACAACTTGGAGGGACTGCTGTTCCCGGCCACCTACCAGGTGGCGCCGGACCGCAGCGATGCCGACCTGCTCCGTTTGATGGTGGGCCGCTTCGATCGGGCTGGCCCGGCAGCCGGGTTGGCTCAGGCCAAGGCCCAACTTGGGGTCAGTCCCTATCAGACGGTGACCGTGGCCTCCATCATCGAGCGGGAGGCCAAGCTGAATCAGGACCGGGGAAAGGTGGCCCGGGTCATCTACAACCGGCTGGGCCGGGGAATGGCTCTCCAGGTGGACGCTACCGTGCTCTATGGCCGGGGTAGCGACACGGCTGCCGATCGGGCCAGCCTGTCGCCCTACAACACCTATCGGGTCAAGGGGCTGCCACCGACGCCAATTGCCAGTCCTGGTCAAGCCTCACTGGCGGCGGCGCTGGCCCCCACTCCTGGTCCGTGGCTGTACTACTGCTCCACCTCCTCCGGCTCCATAGCCTTCTCCACCACCAATGCCGAGCAAGATCACAACCTGGCTGGGGTGTGCCGGCCAGGTGCCGGATAGTGCCGGCATCGCTTACCGCCGGCACTCGGGTGGTAGGCGTGATGGGCGATCCGGTGCGCCACTCGTTGTCGCCGTTGCTGCACAACGCCGCCTTTGCCGGCATGAGGCTGGACTGGGCCAGCGTGGCCTTCCCGGTCCCAGCCGGGGAGGTTGGGCCGGCTCTGGCGGGGATGCGCGCCCTTGGCATCGAGGGTCTGTCAGTGACCATGCCCCACAAGCAGGCTGCCCTGGCCGGGGTGGACCGTACGTCTGAAACAGCCAGCACGCTGGGGGCGGTCAACACCATTGTCCGCCAGACGGGCGACCTGGTGGGGGAGAACACCGACGGCGCCGGCTTCCTGGATGCGGTACGCGCTGCCGGCTGCGATCCGGTCGGCTGGCGCTGCCTGGTCCTGGGGGCTGGCGGAGCGGCCCGGGCCATCGTGCTGGCCCTGGCGGGAGCAGGGGCGGCCGAGGTGGTGGTGGTCAATCGGACACCGGCCCGGGCTGAGCAGGCTGCGGCCCTGGCTGGATCGGTGGGGCGGGTGGGGTCAGCCGACGAGGTCGATGGCGCCGACCTGGTGGTCCATGCCACGCCCTTGGGCATGCTGGGTGGTCCGGCCGAAAGGCGGTCGCAAACGCCGGGGCAGGGCCTGGCTCCGGACCACCTACCCCTCGACCCGGCTCGCCTGGGCCCTGGCCAGCTGGTCGTCGACCTCGTCTATCACCCCCGGGACACCCCACTGATCAGAGTGGCCAGGGACAGGGGGGCGATGGCCCAGGATGGTATCGCCATGCTCGTGCACCAGGCGGCCCATGCATTGGCTCTCTGGACGGGGCAAAAGCCGCCGGTGGCGGCCATGATGGCGGCGGCCGACGGTGCTCCTCGGCGGCGGGCCTGACGTGGGAAGATGCGCAAGGGAGGTGTGCCTTGGCGCAGCGCGCGCTTGACCGCGGGAAATCGGACTGGCGCAGCCTGGTGTCCCACGTGGACGTCGTGCTGTTGGTGTCGACTGTGGTGGTGGCCGGCCTCGGGGTACTGATGGTCTACTCGGCCACCAAGGCCAAGTTGGCCAGCAGCGGTGGCGATCCCCTGTTCGACCTCAAGCGCCAGGCCATCTACGCGGTCATCGGGGTGGTGGCCATGGTGGTGGTCACCCTGGTCGACTACCACCGCTTCGAGGAGCTGGGAGCGGTGGCCTACGGGGGTATGGTGCTGGCCCTGCTGGCCGTTCTCAGCCCCATAGGCTCGCGTGCCCGCGGCTCTCAGCGGTGGTTCCAGCTGGGTTCTTTCCAGCTCCAGCCCTCCAGCTTCGCCAGCTTGGTGCTCATCGTGACCCTGGCCGCCTATGCCCATCGCCATCAGGGGGCCTTGGACCTGCACGGCCTGGGAGTGCTGCTGGCCCTGGGGGGGGTGCTCATCTTGCTGGTGTACCGCCAACCTGACCTGGGCACGGCCATCATCATGTCAGTGGTCTTGTTGGCCATGCTGGTGGCCGCCGGGGCCCGGGGGCGCCACCTGGCCATCCTGGGCCTGGTGGCGGCGGTGGGGATGGTCGCCATCGTCAACCTGGGAGTCCTGCACAAGTACCAGGGTGAACGCCTGTCCTGCTTCATAAAGCCCGCGGCGCAAACTCAGGGGGCGTGTTACAACGTGGGCCTGTCCAAGATCGCCATAGGCTCGGGCAGTCTCACCGGCAAGGGCCTGTTTCAAGGCAGTGTGACCAATGCGGCTCTGGTGCCCGAGCAGCAGACCGACTTCATATTCACCGCGGTGGGTGAGCAACTGGGCTTCCTCGGGTCAGCCTCGGTGCTGGGCCTGTTCGCCCTCATCCTGTGGCGCATCCTGCGCAACGCCCAGTTGGCCCGGGACCGCCTGGGTCGTCTGCTATGCGTGGGAGTCCTGGGCCTGATCGCTTTTTCGGTGTTCCAGAACGCAGGGATGACGATGGGAATAATGCCCATCACCGGCATCCCGCTGCCATTCATGAGCTACGGGGGCTCAGCCATCATCGCATTTTTCATGGCGGTGGGCATCGTCCTCAACGTCGGGCTGCGCAGGTACCGCTGACTTCCCTGGGCATGGCGGTGATGCGCCAGGTGGTATTGGTCGATATAGCCATGGAGCTGCCGGCCAGTCATCCCTACCTGGTGCTGCGGGAGGTTGACCAGCCCTGGCGGGAGATGCGGATACCGATCGGACTGCCCGATGGGGTGGCTATCGCCTACGCCTGGCGGGGCCTGGCCACCCCACGACCTCTCAGTCATGAGCTGTTCGCCGACATCCTGGGTCGCCTGGACGTCAGTCTGGCCATGGTGCACATCACCGAAGCCAGGGGACAGGCTTACTTCGCCGAGCTGACGCTGGTGGGTGCGTCGACCCACGTGATCCCCTGCCGGCCCTCCGACGCCATCGCCCTGGCGCTGCGACAGCCACTCTCAGTGCCCATCCTGGTGGCTGACGACCTCCTGGCCCACCAGCCGGCACCGGAGCCCTCCGAGCAACCCTCGACCTCCGAGCAACCCTCGACCTCCGAGCAACCCTCGACCTCCGAGCAACCCTCAACCTGACGGTTTGACGCTGCCCTCGGCCGAGATCCGCATCAGCAGGGCGACCAGGACATAGTTGGCCAGGATCGACGATCCGCCATAGGCCACAAAAGGAAGCGTCACCCCCGTAAGGGGGAGCAGCCGCACCACCCCCGCCATGATGAAGAAGGCCTGGAAACCGAATAGCACGGTGAGACCGGTGGCCAGCAGCTTGGAGAACTCAGATCGGGCGGTCAGGGCGGCCCTCATGCCGGCCCCCACCAACAGGGCGAAGGCCACCACGACGGCGGTGGTCCCGAGCAGCCCCAACTCCTCCCCAATCGCCGCGAAGATGAAGTCACTGCTGACCACGGGTATGAGCCCAGGGTGGCCGAGTCCTAGACCGGTCCCCGTCACGCCACCGGTACCCATGGCGTACTCGCCCTGCACCAGCTGGTAGCCGGTGGTGTTGGCGTGGGCAAAGGCGTGGAGCCACACGTCGATGCGCTCGTGGACGTGGCCGAAGAGTTGCGAGGCGAGGAACGCTCCCACCGCGAAAAGGACCACCCCGACCACCAGGTAGGTGGCCCGTCCGGTCGCCACCCACAGCATGGAGATGAACAGTACGAACACCAACAGGGAGAAGCCGATGTCGTGCTCGGCGGTCATCACCAGGAGCGACAGGGCCCAGGCCAGCACCACTGGGGCGAAGGTCCGGGGATCGGGGACCAGGTGGTTGCCCACCCGGGTGGTGGGCCTCGACAGCAACTCCCGCTTCTCCACGAAATAGGACGCGAAGTACACGGCCAGGGCCAGCTTGGCCACCTCCACCGGCTGGAACTGGACCGGGCCCAGGCGTATCCACAGTCGGGCCCCATTGATGTTCTGGCCGAGGTGGGGTACCAGCGGGGCCAACAGGGAGGCCAACCCGGCGATCACCAGGAGGTACCGGTAGCGGTCCAGATCCCGGGAGTGGCGCACCACGGCCAGGGTGATCACATAGGCGGACACTCCCAGGCCCGTCCAGATGGCCTGCAGGGCGGCCAGCTTGTAGTCGAGGCGGGCAATCACCACATAGCCCAGGCCGTTGAGGAGGGCGACGATGGGGAGGATGATGGGATCGGCGTTGGCCGCCCAGCGCCGGTTGGCCAGGTGGGCCAGCAGCTCCAGGACCAGGATGACCCCCAGGAAGGGCAGGACGTTGGCCGGGATGGTGGCTGTCTTGCCGAGCGTCGCCAAGATGTAGGCCGACACTGTGACCAGCGCCGCCAGCACCAGCAGCCCCAGCTCGGTACGCCGGCGCGGCCCGGCCGCTCGGGCCGTGGTGAGGCGGGCTCGCACGTTGGTGATGGCCATGTCGTTTGAATGGCTGGAAGTTTGCGGAAAATACCTCAGCGGCCAGCCAGCCGTTTGCCCACGCTAGTCGTACCGCCGGCAGGCCAGCGCTCGAGTGGGTGAGGGATCCAGGGCGGGATGGGGTATTTTTCGAGCCATGGCATCGGTCGGTTCGCCTGGGGCATTGTCGCCCACCCGCCAGGAGGGCGGCTCCAGGTATCAGAACCGGGAATTGTCGCTGCTCGACTTCGAGAGTCGACTGCTCGACCTGGCCGAGGACGAGGGAGCGCCCCTGCTGGAAAGGGTCAAGTTCCTGGCCATCTTCAGCAGTGGCATCGACGAGCTGTTCGAGGTTCGGGTGGCCGGCATCAAGGACCGGGTGGCGGCTGGGTTGCGGGCCGTCTCCCCCGATGGTCGCAGCCCCATCGAGCAGCTCCGGGTAATCCGATCCAAGCTGGAGGGCCTGCTCGCCCGGCAGAGTCGCATCTACCTGGACAAGCTGGTCCCGGCCCTGGGCGAGGCGGGGGTGTGCCTGGTGGACTGGGAGGCGCTGGACGGTGACGACCGGTGCCACCTGGACCAGGTCTTCGAGCACCAGATCTTTCCCGTCCTCACCCCCTTGGCAGTGGACACCGCCCATCCCTTCCCCTACATCTCCAACCTGTCTCTCAACCTGGCCGTTACGGTTAGAGATCCGTTCACCAGGGAGCAGCGCTTCGCCCGGATCAAGGTCCCGCCCCTCCTGCCCCGGTTCGTGGCCATGCCCGACGGGGCCCGCAACGTGGCGGTCGAGCAGATAATCGCCGCCCACCTCGATTCGCTGTTCCCGGAGATGACCATTGAGTCCCACTACACCTTTCGGGTGACCCGCAACGCCGACCTGACGCTGGAGGAGGGCGAGGCCGATGACCTGCTGGTGGCGGTGGAGATGGAGCTGCGGCGGAGGCGGTTCGGGCGGGCAGTGCGTCTGGAGATCGAGACCCAGGCCGGGGCTGACGTACGAGAGCTGCTGACCCGTGAGCTCGAGATCGGCCCCGAGGACGTCTACGACATCGAGGGACCCCTCGATTTGGGGGGCCTGATGGCGCTGTACGACCTGGATCGGGGCGACCTTCACTATGAGCCGTGGGCGCCGATGACCCAGCCCCGACTGGCTACCGCCGAGGACGAGCCGGTCGACCTGTTCGCCGTGCTGCGTGAGCGCGACGTGCTGGTTCACCATCCCTACGACTCCTTCGCCACCTCGGTGGAGGCCTTCGTGGCCCAGGCCGCCTGCGATCCGTCGGTGCTGGCCATCAAGCAGACCCTCTACCGGACGTCGGGGCACAGCCCCATAGTCCGCTCGCTGATCAAGGCGGCCGAGCAGGGCAAGCAGGTGGCCGTCCTGGTCGAGCTCAAGGCTCGCGGCGACGAGCAGGCCAACATCGCCTGGGCCCGGGCGCTGGAGGAGGTGGGGGTCCATGTCGTGTACGGCCTGGTGGGTTTCAAGACCCACGCCAAGGCCATCCTGGTCGTGCGGGCCGAGGAGGACGGCCTGCGGCGCTACTGCCATGTGGGCACCGGTAACTACAACTCCAAGACAGCCGCCATCTATGAGGACCTCGGCCTGCTGTCGGCCGATCCCGAGCTGGGGGCCGACCTCACTGACCTGTTCAACTTCCTCACCGGCTACAGTCGCCGATCCTCCTACCGCCGCCTGGCGGTGGCGCCCACTGGGATGAGAACGAGGATCATCGAGGCCATAGAGGGCGAAGGCTTGGCGGGCACCGACGGCCGGATCGTAATCAAGGTGAATGGGCTCACCGACCCGATGGTCATCGATGCCCTTTACGAGGCTTCGGGAAAGGCAGTGCCGATCGACCTGGTGGTGCGGGGGGTCTGCCGACTGCGCCCCGGCGTGGCGGGACTGTCGGAGACCATCCAGGTCCGCTCGGTGGTGGGAAGGTTCCTCGAGCACTCCCGGATATTCTCCTTCGGAGGGGTGGCCGGCAGGCCCTCCGAGATCCTGATCGGCTCGGCTGACCTCATGGAGCGCAACCTGGACCGACGCATCGAGGCCATGATTCCGGTGGTGGACGCCGAGGCCAGACAGCGCCTGTCCGAGACCCTGGATCTGTTGCTGGCCGACGACGCCCAGTCCTGGATCATGGCCTCGGACGGGAGCTGGTCCCGAGTCAGGGTCGCCGGGGGTGCTGGCGATGGGCACAGCGCCCAGCTGCGCCAGCAGGAGTTGGCCATGGAGCGGGCCCGGAGGCGCCGCCGGGACTCCGATAGCCTTTCGTCATCCGGTGGTCAGGAGCGGTTGTCCGAGGGCGCGTCCAATGCGCCCCATGAGTTAGGAGACACAGATGGCCTTGGAGCGTGAAGTGAAGCTGGGGGCGGAGGCGGAGTTCGTGCTACCCGACCTCACCGGCGTCCTACCCGGGGCGGTGGTCAGCGTGGAGGTGCCCCGACGGTTGCGGGCGACCTACTGGGACACTTCTGACCTTCGCTTGGCCCGAGCGGGTGTGACTGTGCGCCACCGAGCCGGCGAGGAAGGCTCTGCGCCTCCCGGAGACGAGCCGCCGGGCGGGGGCCACTGGACGGTGAAGCTGCCGGCCGGCGACAACCGGCCCGGTGACAACCGGCCCGGCGAGGACCGGACCGGTGCTGTGATGAGCCGGAGGGAGGTGGACTTCGAGGGGGCATCTGACGCGGTACCTGCCTCGGTGGCCGGCCTGGTCCGGGCCCATGTCCGCACGGCCGTCCTCGTACCGGTGGCTCGCCTGACCACCCGACGGGTCAGCCTCGACCTACGGGGGCCGACCAACGCCCCGATCGCTCGGGTCGACGACGACACGGTCACGGTGGACGAGGTCATCGGTGACGGGGACGGCGGCCGACCGGCGTGCTTTCGGGAGATCGAAGTGGAGCTGGGTCCGGATGCCTCCGAGGAGGTCGCTCGTGCGGTGGTCAACCGTCTGGTGAGGGCGGGGGCAACCGAGGGCAATCCGGTCCCCAAGGTCCTCCGAGCCCTCGGCCCGGCCGCCTTGAGGACACCTGACGTCGGGTTGGTCGCGTTCGACAGAGGTCGGCAGATGGAGGCGGCCAGCGGCGGGGTACTGGTGAGGGCGGCGCTGGCGGCCGGTACGTCGCGCCTGGTGCGCCATGACCCCGGCGTCCGCCTGGGTGACGATCGGGAGGACGTCCACCAGGCCAGGGTGGCGACCCGTCGCCTGCGATCCGACCTGGCCACCTTCTCCGACCTGGTGGACTCGGCCTGGGCCATGCACCTGCGCACCGAGCTGGCCTGGCTGGGCGACGCCCTGGGCAGGGTTCGCGACTCCGACGTGCTGCTTGACCGGCTCCGGGCTGATGCCGGGCTCCTTCCGGAGGTCGACTATCACCCGGCGGCCCACGTGCTCGAGGTCCTGGGCGCTGACCGGGTCGAGGCCCAAGTTGCCTTGGCCCAGGCGTTGGACAGCCCCCGATATCTCGGCCTACTCGACGCCCTGGTGGACGCAGCCAACGCCCCCCGCCTTACCCCGTTGGCGGAGACTCCGGCCGTCGAGCTGGCGCCGGCGCTGGTGGGGGGCACCTGGAAACGACTGGTCAGTGCCATCGACGACCTGGGTGACACCCCCGGCGACGACGCCCTCCATCAGGTGCGGATCAAGGCCAAGCGGTGTCGCTACGCGGCCGAGGCGGTGGCCCCGGTGGCGCGCAAACCGGCTGGGCGCCTGGGCCGGCGGGTCGCCGACCTGCAGACAGTGCTGGGGGACCTGCACGATGCGGTGGTGGCCGAGGGCCGACTGCGGGCAATGGTCACTTCCCCGGGAACGCCGCTCACGCCTGAGGAGGCGGCCGTGGCCGGGGCCCTCATGGAGACTCAGCGCCGAAGGGCGGGTGACCAGCGCCTGCAGTGGCACAAGGCGTGGCGCAAGGCATCCAAGTCCAAGGTCCGCTCGTGGCTGAGGTGAGCGTTCCCCCCAGTTGCCATGGCAAGGCGGCCCCGCAAGTTCGAGCTGGCGGGGGAGTGGTGGCCCGCCGGAGGCCGGGCGGCACCGTCGAGATGCTCCTGGTACACCGCCCTCGATACGACGACTGGACGTTTCCCAAGGGCAAAGTCGACGCCGGTGAGGGTGATGACGCGGCTGCCCTCCGGGAGGTCGAGGAGGAGACCGGCCTGCCGTGCCGCCTCGGTCAGGAGCTGGCATGCTCCCGCTACGAGGACCGCAAAGGCAGATCGAAGCTGGTTCGTTACTGGCTGATGGCCCCCGATGGGCCGGCCCATGAGTCGTTGGCCGCCACGACCGGCGAGGTTGACAAGACGGAGTGGCTGGGTATGGAGGAAGCTCTCGCCGCCCTCACCTACGATCGAGACCGGGATGTCCTGCGCAGCGCGGCCGCCGCTCTGGAAGGGCAGGCTCCCGCCTAAAGGGCAGTGATGCCAATCGGCACCGCCACCGCCACCGCCACCGAGTTGGGACCGACGGGCCTGACCAATACTGGCACCGCCAACCGCAGCTGACGCCAACCGCCACTGATACCAACCGCCACTGATACCAACTGCCATGGACCTCACTTCCCTCACCAACCACAGCCTGGTCATCCTCTGGGTGGAGCTGGCCTCCCTGCTGATCGTGGCCCGTCTGCTGGGTGGCCTGGCGGCCCGCATCGGCCAACCCAGCGTGGTGGGGGAGCTGGTGGCTGGCCTGTTGCTCGGTCCGTCGGTGCTGGGCCAGCTGTGGCCCACCGGCTTCCATTGGTTCCTGCCTGCCGGCCAGCTCCAGGGCAGCCTGTTGCTCACCGTCACCGCTCTGGCCCTGGTGCTGGTCCTGGTGGTGATCGGAGCAGACACCGACCTACCCTTGATTGCCAGTCTGGGCCGGGCAGCCGGGCTGGTGTCTGCCCTCAGCCTGGCCGTGCCATTTGCCGTCGGCTTCGCAGGGGGGGAGCTGCTCCCCGCCTCATTGCTTGGCCATCACCCCAACCGCCCAGTCTTTGCCCTGCTGGTGGCGGGTTGTGTCTGCGTCTCCTCGCTGCCGGTGGTGGCCAAGGTGATCAGCGGCCTGGGGGCGGTAAGGCGGAACTTTGGCCAGCTGGCCCTGGCGGCAGGGACGGCCAATGACATCTTCGGCTTCCTGGTGGTGGCCCTGGCCACCGGCCTGGTTGGGGGTCGGGGCGGCCGCTTCGAGCTCCCAGCTACCGCTGGCCCTGGGTGGCCTGGCCGTCCTGGTGGTCCTGGCCTTCACCGTCGGCCAGCGGGTGGTGGACGCCCTCCTGCGCCAAGCTCGGCGCCAGGGGCCCAATGTGGTGGCGTCCCTGGCGGTGTGCCTGATTGCCGCCCTGGTGATGGCGGCCGCCACCCAGGCGGTGGGGGTGGAGGGGGCGCTTGGCGGGTTCCTGGCTGGCGTCGTGCTGGCTCGCTCGCGCTTCGGACAGGGGGATGCTCTGCAGCTCCTCACCCGGCTGTCGAATGCCTTCCTCGCCCCCCTTTACTTCGCCACCGCCGGTCTGAGGGCCACCTGAGCCAGCTCAGCCCCGGACCGGTGCTCATCTCCTTCATCGCCCTGACGCTGGCCGCCGCCCTGTCCAAGTTCCTGGGAGCAGGCCTTGGGGGTCGAGCGGCCAGGCTGGGTTGGCGAGAGAGTGCCGCCCTCGGGATCGGTCTCAATGGGAGGGGCGCCCTGCAGGTGATCATCGCCACTGCTGGGCTCAGCATTGGTGTGTTCAGCCCGGCTGCTTACACGGTGATGATCCTGTTGTCCATCGTGACCTCGGTGGCCACACCGCCTCTGCTGCGCCTGGTGGTGAAGGACTGGACCGGCTCGGACGAGGAACGCCAACGCCTCGACAAGGAGGACCAACTCGGCCGCAACGTGATCGTCCGGGACCAGCGGATGCTGCTGCCCAGCCGTGGCAGTCCCAACTCGCTCACGGCGGCTGAGGTGATGCACTGCGCCTGGCCAGAGGAGTCCGGCGTCACCATCTTGTCCATTGGGGAGGACGAGCACGGGAAGGCGCCGGACACCATCGTCGCCTCCCACGTGTTCGAGCCCCGACAGGTGGAGCGGCGCCACATATCCTCCGAGCATGTGCTGGAGAGCATCCTGGCCGAGGCCAAGCTCGGCTATGGCGTCATCGGACTGGGAGCGGCCGAGCACCCGGGCCCCGATCACCTCCTGTCCTCGGTGGTCGACGACCTCCTGGCCGCCAGTCCCATTCCCCTGCTGGTGGTTCGTCGCGCCCGCCAGCCCGACCAGGTCCTGCCGGCCGCCTTCAGTCGAGCGCTGGTCCCGGTGACCGGTACGGCTGCCGCCCGAGCCGGCCAGGAGGTGGCCTACAACATCAGCCGTCATCTCGGCACCGCCGTCACCGTGGCCCACGTGGTGACCCGGCCACCCGGAGTCAGCGAGTCGCCGCCAGGCGACAGCCGCTCGCCGGCAGGTGGTGAGTCAGTGCCGGCCTCGGGTGGGCCTGCCGCGGGCGGCGACCTGGTGCCGGCCGGCCGAGATGGTGAGCCCGTATTGGCTAGGTCGGCCACCGGTACCGGCGAGGGCGTCCTGCGGGAGGCCGAGTCGCTGGCCCGCGAGCTCGGCGTGGAGCCCCAGGTCCTGGTTCGCCACGGGCAGTCCGCCGGTCCCGAGATCGTCACCGCCGTCCAGGAGGCGGAGGCCGATCTGGTGGTCATGGGCGCCACAGTTCGTCTGGTCGAGGGCCGACCGTTCCTCGGCCACACCGTGGAGCATGTCCTGGCCCACACCGACGCCACCGTGGTGGTGGTGGTGCTGCCTGACCCGACCACTCCGGCCATGACCGCCGAGCGGGCGGCGGCGGCCGCGTCCTAGGGCGGTGGCGGCCGCGTCCTAGGGCGGTGGCGGCCGCGTCCTAGGGCGGTGGCTCCTAGAGTCATCGACGGATGCGTATAGCGGCGCTGGATCTGGGTAGCAACTCCTTTCACCTGCTGATCGTGGAGGCGCGTCCAGACGGCACATTTGATCCCTTGGTGCGGGAGAAGGAGATGCTCAGGCTGGGCGACGCCGTCGCCAGGACGGGCAGGATCGACGCCGATCTGGCTGATCGGGCCCTGGAGGCCCTGCGCCGCTTCGGTGCTCTGGCCGACTCTCTGGGAGTCGACGAGCGAGTGGCTCTGGCCACCAGTGCCCTGCGAGAGGCGGAGAACGGTGCCGAGCTGGTGGATCGGATCGAGGCAGAGGCCGGCTTCCCGGTCGAGGTCATCAGCGGGGCCAGGGAAGCCCGTCTGATCTTCGGGGCGGTCCGGGCCAGTGTTCTCATCGATCCCGGCCCAGCCCTGGCCCTCGACTTGGGCGGCGGCAGCCTGGAGGTGATGGTGGGCGACCGGGCCCGGCTGTCCCTGGCCGAGAGCCTCAAGCTCGGAGTGGCCCGCCTCAGTGCCGAGTTGGTACACGAAGACCCTCTGTCGGCGGCTGACCTTGGTCGGCTGCATCACCGGGTGGAGGAGACCCTGGGCCCGCTGATCGAGGAGGTGACCCAGCTCGGTCCCCGCATGCTGGTCGGCTCCAGCGGGACCCTTTGCGCCCTGGCCCGCATGGCGGCCGCAGCGCGGACTGGGACGGTGCCCACCACCGTGAACCAGCTCACCGTACGACTGGGAGACCTCCAGGTGGTGCATGAACAGCTGCTGTCATTGCCCGCCGCCGAGCGCCAACGCCTTCCGGGCCTGGAGGCGCGCCGGGTCGACCTGGCGCCCACCGGTTCAGTTGTACTGCTGGCCATCATGGACATGTTCGGGTTCGATCGGCTCACTACCAGTGAATGGGCCCTGCGGGAGGGCATCGTCATCGAGGCCATTGGCGCCCATGACCCGGCAGACTGGACGGACGATACCCACGGCATGCGAATGGCATCGGTGCTCGATCTGTGCCGTCGCTGTGGCTGGCAGGAGACTCATGCCACCCAGGTGGCCCGATTGGCCATCGACCTGTTTGACCAGACCCTTCCCCTTCATGGGCTGGGACCGGAAGACCGGGAGCTGCTCAACTATGGGGCTCTGCTTCACGACATCGGCGAGCACGTCGCCGTCGAGGGCCACGATCGCCACACCGCCTACCTGATCGAAAATGGCCGCCTCCGGGGCTTCTCCCCCGAGGGGATCAACATCTTGTCGTGCCTGGGCCGCTTCCACCGGCGAGGGTCACCCAAGGCATCCTTTCCGGCCTTTTCCTGTTTGAGCGGCAAGGCTCGAGATCGGGCCACCCGGCTGACGGCTCTGCTGAGGGTGGCCGACGCCCTGGATCGCGCTCACGCCGGCAGCGTGGAGGGCATCGACGTCGAGCTCCTGGCCGACAGAGTGAGGCTCCGAGCCCTCTCCCACGGTGACATCGAGCTCGAGCGATGGGGCTTGCGACGCAAACGAGGACTCTTCGAGGAGGTATTCGCGCGCCGCCTGGAAGTCAGCGCGGCCAGCCAGGCCTGCCCGGTAGTGGCGGGCGGCTGATCCAGTCGGGCTTCGTGTCGCTCCAGCGGACTTGGACTCGGGTAGTTCTGGGCATGTGTCAGAAAGCGTGTCGGCTGGAGTCGCTCAGGCGCCCGGCGCCTCGACCCGCAGCGCCCCCTCGGCAGTGAGCAGAGCATGCTTCATGGCGGTGCCAAGGGCATAGTTGCCGATCTTGCCGTCGCTGCGCACCACCCGGTGACACGGTATGAGTACCGGGATGGGATTGCGACCAAGGGCAGTCCCCACGGCTCGCACCGCCTGGGGCCGGCCGATCTGATGAGCCACCCAGGCATAGGGTCGCATCTGGCCGGTGGGGATCTCCAGTGCCTTGCCCAGCACCGCCCGCTGGAAGTCGGAGAGGCCTCGCAAATCGTAGGCCAGCTGGCTGCCGTCTCCAGTCGTCAGTGCCCGTTCCAGGCCAGTCGGCGGCTGCTTTGCAGGGCGGAGTGGTCGGCCGAACCGTTGGCCGTGGAGGGCAGCGAAGCGCTGGGCATCGCCATCCACGAGCTGTGCGGACACGACGTGGCTGATCCCACTGGAGTTGAAGGCCACGAACAGTGGGCCAGTTGGGCCCTCAATCGAGACCAGATCGTCGGTCTCTGTCACCAGGCCAAGGCGCGTGAGGACCCGCTCGGCGAAATCGGGCGGTGGAGTAGCACGCAAGCCGCGCAGAGCCACCAGTAGATCGGTGTCATCGACTGAGCGGATATTGGTCATGACAACGCCTCCTTGACTGAGTGAAGCTGGGACCGCAGAGCAGTTAAGCCCCGGGACACGTGAGACTTGGCCGTCCCGCTCGGGCACTCCAGCACGGTGGCCATCTCGGCGTAGGACAGGCCGACAATGTGGCGTAGCACAATGGCTATCCGCTGGGCTTCGGGAAGCCCCGCCAGCAGGCCTGCGACATCCCCGATCTCGCTCTGGGCCAAAGCAAGCTGCTCAGGGCCGTCAGCTGCATCAGATGCAGGATGGAGCGACTCGAACGGGACGGTCAAGGGGCGCCGACTGGTGTCGCGCAATTGATTGCGCCACAAGTTGAGGACGATGGTTACGAGCCAGGGCCGCAGGTCCAGCGCCCGGACCCGCTCGGGTGGGTAACTCTGCATCGCCTTGTAGGCCTGCGCGAAGGTCTCAGACGCCAGGTCGTCGGCGTCGGCCGCTTGGTGGCTGAACCGCCGGGCGGTCGTGTACACCGTGCCGGCATAGGCCTCTACCAGCCGCGGAAATGCAACCTCCAGGTCGACAGCCGCCTCCTCGGCCAGCGGGTCCAACGTTCTCAGCGGCTGGCCGGTCATGCTCGCAGGTCGGCGCGTCACACAGTAGAGAACACCGTCGGTACCGATTGGGTTGCAGCCGTCGGATTCCCTCCGGCCGATCGAGTGCTGATGTCATGCCCCAGAGGCCATACTATCTGGTCGGGCTTCGACGTGGGGCTTGGGGGCCGACGGAGATTTGAGCCCATGGCGACGGGCCCAGTCTCGGGGGTCTTGCGCCTCGGCGTTGGACAGGGCGGCCAGGCGCTGGAGCTCCTGAGCCCGGTCCCGGCGGGAGGCGCCCGGCCTGACCCGCAAGGAGAGGTAGGACAGCGCTCCAACTGGGATGGGTAGCCAGAAGTTCACCAACCGGTAGGAGATCACGCCGAGGATGGCCACGCCGCGGTATGAGCCGAACCCGACCAGCACTGGGACCAGGATGCCCTCGACGACCCCGAGGCCACCTGGCGTCACCGGGATGGCGGCCATGACATTGGCCAGGCCGTAGGCCACCAGCAGGCCGTCGATGGAGATAAAGTGCCCATGACCGAAGGCGGCCAGGAACACCCACAGGGAGGCGGCGTCCAGCAGCCAATTGGCTGCCGCCCAGGCGATGGCCCGAATCAACAGAGGGCGGTCGGCGCTGAGCTCCCGCAGTCGAGTGGCCAGCCGTCCGACCAGTCCGCTGACTGCATCGGCCTCGAGGAACGGGATCCTGGCGGCTACCGATCGCAGCACCCGGTCAGCCCGCGCCTCGCCCTTGGTGAGCAGGACGACAAGGGTCCCAAAGCCGGCGAAGAGCAGCACGCCGACCAGGGCAGCCGTACCATAAAGGGGATTGAAGCCCCGTAGCGGGATCGAGATCAACAAGGCCAGCCACAGGACCAGGTTGAGCACCACTGCCGAGCCGATTCCCTGGGTAGCCAGGGCGAAGCCAGTGTCGGAGCCCGATACGCCCTTCTCGGTGAGGAGCCGATAGCCCAATCCGGCCCCCGCGGCCGTCCCGCCCGGCAGCACATGGCTCACCGCCATGGTCGACAGGTCGATCCGCAACAGGGTGCTGAGGCTGGGTCCGTCCTTGGGCAGCACAGTGCGAGTGAGCTGGGCATAGGCCAGCAGGGCGCCTGCCTCCAAGAGTATCCCGACGCCGATGTAGGCCGGTTGCACGCTGCCGAGCAGGTGGAGGGCCTTGTGGGCGCCGGCCAACTGGGGAGCGATCAGGAGCTCGACCACCAGGATGAGGGCGAAGGCGATGAGGCTGCGCCGCACAGAGGGCGGCAGGAACCGCTCTCGCCGATGGCCACCCGAGCCCTGGCCACCCGATCCCCCGTGGCCCAATGGCCACCGGGACGTGGTGCTCATTGGCCTCGTGGCAGGAGCATGGCGCCATGGTAGTGCCCACTCTGGGATGACTACCTGAGGCAGGGTGGTATGAGGAGCGTTGGGCCGACCGCACCGTAAGCTGCCAGCCGTGCCCGTGCTCGTGATTCTGCCTACCTACCAGGAGGCAGCCAACATCGTCTCGGTTCTTCATCGGCTGCGCAGCGCCTGTCCGGTCGCGCACGTGCTGGTGGTCGATGACGCCAGCCCCGACGGGACCGCCGATCTGGCCACCGCGGTAGGCCATGAGCTTGGAGCCATTGATGTCCTGCGGCGGCCGGGCAAGGCCGGGCTGGGCAGCGCTTACCGGGAGGGCTTCGCCTGGGGTTTGGCCAGGGGCTTCGAGGCCATGGTGGAGATGGACGCTGACTTGTCCCATGATCCTGACGCCATCCCAGACTTGCTGGCCCCGCTGGGAGGATCGGTCCAGCTGGTGATCGGCTCGCGGTACGTACCGGGCGGATCGATCCCGGAGTGGAAGGCCCGGCGCCGAGCCCTTTCTCGGGCCGGGAACGTCTATGCGGCTGCTCTGCTCGGCATGCAGGTGACCGATCTCACCTCCGGATTCAGGGCTTACTCGGCCTCGGTGCTGCGCCGGATCGACCTGGATGCCATACGGGCCGACGGCTACGGCTTCCAGATCGAGATGGCGTATCGGGCGGTGCAGACCGGGGCGGAGGTGGCTGAGGTCCCGATCTGTTTCGTGGACCGGGTCGAAGGTCGCTCGAAGATGTCGCTGCGCACCATCGTGGAGGCGTTGGTCCTGGTGACCTGGTGGGGTCTGCTTCGGGGGGTGCGACGGCTGACCGACCGGTCCCGGGCCGCCGGGCGGTCCCGCCCCGGTGAGTCGCCCAGGCTTGGCTACGTGTCGCCGGTCATACCGCCGGCAGGCGCCGACGGCGCATCCCCGGCCTCCTCACCGGACCAGTCAGGCACCAAGCGCGAGCCGCCCACCCCCGCAACAGCAAACCGCTCGGAACTGGACGCCTGAACAGGCCGTTGCTGTCAAGTGGTGGCTGGACTGGTGGGCTTGTGCATGCCGCCTCGGAATCGACCGGCGTCGAGCGGTGTGGGACTCACGCCTGTACCGCTTTCGGCGCTGATCGGTCGTATTGGGAGATCCTCTCGGGAGGATGACTTCTCTGCCCATCAGACGGCGCGGCGGCCGCGAATTCATCGTCGCAGTCGTCCGTGCTCGGCCAAGGTGCCCACCTCGCAGCCCAGCCGGCTGAAGGACTCGGCCAACAGCGGCAGCGCAAGCAATCCGGCACGCCACGCTCCGGGTGCCGACGTGCAGTCTGAGTCGTGGAGCAACACGGTGGCGCCCGGAGCCAGATTGCCCTCCACGTCAGCCACCACGGTGGCCGGCGTGGCCTCGGCCCGCCAGTCTCGCCCCCACGTGGTCCACAGCACCGGGCGAAGACCGGCCTGGCGGCTGGTCCGTAGACCACCGCTGGTGATCACGCCATAGGGAGGTCGCCACCACCTGGGTGTGGCCCCGGTCGCGTCGGCCACCGAGTCGAGGCCCCGGCGGATGTCGTCGCCCACACTTCCGGGAGTGCGCCAGAGATGGGACCGGTGGTCATCGCCGTGGAGGGCCACCTCGTGACCGGCTGCCGACACCTCGGCCGCCAGTGATGGGCAGCGCCGGGCCATGCCGCCGAGCATGAAGAAGGTGGCCCGCCAGCCGAGGTCGGACAGGGTATCGAGGTAGGCGGGGGTGGACGCAGGGTCGGGGCCATCGTCGAACGTCAGGGCCACATGCCCGGGTACGCCCACGCCAGCCAGGGCGGGGAACAACCGCCGGCGTAGGGGGCCGATGGCGGTCAGGGCCGGCCCGGCGTGGAGAACTGCGCCCAGCACACTGACCCCGGCCGCGGCTCCCACCACGCCACCGGCCCGCCCACCCGCGGTCCCCGCCACGCCACCGGGCCGCCTGCCCGTCCGGGCACCAGCGGGCGAGCTCCGCACGGCAGCGCCGCGGCCCGCGGCTGCGCTCAATGAAGCGAGGCGAACGAAGCGGTGGTGAGTCCCCGCTGGTTGGCGGCAGCGATCAGCTGGGCCAGGCGCTGCTCGATCATCTTGGTCGACGCTCCCTGAGCGTCCAGGACGTAGATCCGCCCGGCGGAGAGATGGGGGAGGGGGGCGCCCATTCCCACCACCGCGCTGGGATGCACGATCCGCTCGTGGGCCATCCTGGCCAGCGCCAGGTCGGAGCCATTGACACCCTGCTGGGGGGCGTAGTCACGACAGCACCGGTAGCCAGCCAGGTGGATCACGTGGTTGGTGCGGGACACTCCGCCCTCCATCTGGAGCACATGGAGGGCGTTCCTGTCACCCCACCCACCGTTGGCCACCTCCGCGCCCGCGGTCGTCAGGCGCCGCACCACGCCGGGATCGACCCGGGCCAGGCGCCCGTTGACGATGGCGGTGACGTGGTCACTGGCCAAAAGGGCGGGGACCGACCCTCCGGCGTTGGCCTGCCCGACCATCAGGCCCAGGTAGATGGCGGCCACGTGGGGTTGAGCGTGCGCCACTCCCAGCCCGTGAGCGGTGGCCCCGTCGGCCGCCAGATTGAGACCGGCGTACATCATGGCCACTGCTGCGCCGGCCTTCATCAGGCGCCGAGGCCGGCTCGGGTGCCCCAGGCGGCGCACGCCATCCAGAGCGGATCCGGGCGTCGCTGCCGACTGGCCCACCAGCTCCAGGATGTCGTCGGTCGGATCAGCTCGGAACATGGCCCGTCCCGCCGCAATCATCCCCCGCCCGGCCAGGGTGGTGACCCGGTCGAGCACCGCCAAGAGCTGCGAGGGATCCGAGACGTAGGCAGTCACCCCTGCCCTGTCCATCTCCAGGGCGTTCTGGCAGCCGTGGCCCGGTATGGGCCGAAAGGTCACCACCGGCAGCCCCACGCAAAATGCCTCCATGCAGGTCAGCCCGCCGGCGTTCTCCACCAGCACGTCGGCCGCGGTCATGAGGGTGGCCATCTGGTCGGTCCACCCCAGGGCAAGACCCCCCTGGCGGGAGGCCAGGCGGCGGCGCAGGCGGTCATTGGCCCCGCAGACGACGACAGGGAGATAGCGCTCGGAGGCCAGGATGGAGTCGAAGGTCTCCTCCAGCTCTCCCACTCCCCACGAACCGGCGGCCACCAGCACCACCCGCGCCTCAGGCGGCAGGCCAAGGGCCGCTCGGGCCTGCGACCGGGACATGCCAGGTTGTCGAAAGGCCTCGGCCACCATGGGACCGGTGGCCCGTGCCGGACGACCGGTGGCCGCCGCCGCCTGGTCGGCGGACTGCTGGTGGACGCAGAGGTTCAGGTCCACGCCGGGATGGACCCAGAGGGGATGGACGGCGAAGTCGGTCACGAAGGTCACCACCGGTACTCCCAGGCGACCCCGGCTGCGGTCGTGGCCCAGAGCCACCGAGGCCAGCGGATAGGTGGTCACCACCGCGTCCGCCCCCAGCTGGGCTGCCCAGCGCCGCATGCGCCGGCCGAAAACGAATGCCAGGACCACCACCAGGGGCCGGGCCAGCACCGACTGGGCCCACACCCGGTAGGTGGCCTCGTAGGTCCACGGAGCGACCCGCAGCTGGGCCGTGTAACCCCAGCGCAGCAACCGGCCCATGACCGGGGCAGCTCGCAGGAAGTCGACCATGCGGGTCTGCCAGCCTCGGTCCTCCAGCCGGCGGCACAGCTCCCGGGCTGCTCCGTCATGGCCCCCGCCCATGCTGGCCGAGACGACCAGGACGCTGCCCGCGACCGGAGAACCTATCGTCACTGGAAGATGATCATCCTTGTCGCGCTGGGCTCGTCCCTGCTCTACGCGCTCGCCTCGGTGCTCCAGCAGCACACGGCGAGGGCTGAGCCGCATTCCAGCTCGATGCGGATTGGGCTCCTGGTCGGCCTGGCGGCCCGTCCGCTTTGGATGGTTGGCATCGTGAGCGATGCGGCAGCATACGTCCTGCAGTTCATCGCGCTTGGACACGGCTCGTTGGTCCTCGTCCAGCCCCTGCTGGTGAGCGGCCTGCTGTTCGCCCTGCCGGTCGGCGCCGCCCTCTCGCACCGGCGCCTGACCCGCCTGGAGTGGCTGGGATCAGCGGCCGTGGTCATCGGGTTGGCCGGCTTCTTGGTGGTGGCCTCTCCCGGTCCCGGGCACCATCCCCGAACGATTACCTGGGTGGTGACGCTGGTGGCCACCCTGGTCCCGACGGCCTTGCTGGTGCTGGCCGCTCCCGCCCATCAAGGCCCGGGCCGAGCCACCATGCTGGCCGCCGCCGCCGGCGTCCTCTACGGGCTGACCGCCGCTCTGACCGAGGTGACCGCCCGACTGCTCGAGCACGGTGTGATCCACCTCTTCACCAGCTGGGAGCCCTACGCCCTGGTGGCGTGTGGGGTGACCGGCCTGGTGGTGGGGCAGAGCGCCTTCCAGGCCGGCCCACTGCGCCTGTCCCTGCCCATGCTCACGGTGGTCGACCCGGTGGTGAGCATTGTCATCGGGGCGCTTGCCTTCCAGGAGCGCGTCGCCACGGCCGGGGCCGCGCCCGTGCTGGAGGTGCTGGGCCTGGTCGTCATGGGCATCGGCACCTTCCTGCTGGCCCGCTCACCCCTGGTCGTAGGAACGGAATAGTCGTAGGAACGGAGCAGTGGTAGGCGCGGAATAGGCCGTCTCTGCCAGACCGCCTCGCCCCGGACCGCCGGGCGTGCCTCGTAGGCTGCCAGCGTGTACGCGGCTGACCGGGGCAGTGGGCCGCCGGTGCTGCTGGTCCATGGTCAGCCCGGTAGCCACCGGGACTGGGAGTCCCTGTCCGCCCGGTTGGAGTCGTCTCACCGGGTGGTGGCGCCTGACCGTCCGGGCTATGGGGCCACCGGGGGAGCCGCCCTCGGCTTGGCGGCCAACGCCGATGCCCTGGTCGGACTGCTCGATCAGGTCGGCCTTTCGGCTGCCACCGTGGTGGGGCACAGCTTGGGCGGGGGCGTGGCCCTGGCCCTGGCCCAACGCCACCCCGAGCGGGTGAGTGGCTTGGTCCTGGTGGCATCCATCGGCACGGTGGCCGGCCTGGGGAATCTCGATCGATTCCTGGCCCTGCCCGGTGTGGGCGAAGCCATGGCCTTCGCTGCCCTGGCCCTGGCCGGGCGCCTGGTTCCCCACCTGCAGCGCCGGGCGCCGACCCGTCTGCCGCGACGCCTTGGAGTCCAGGTGGCCGGTTGGCCGGCCACCTGGCTGGGTGCCGATCAGCTGCGCTGTGAGCAGGGCCGGGCCTGGCGCAGCTTCGCCGTCGAGCAGCGGACCATGCTGGCCGAGGTGCCGGCCCTGGAGGCTGGCCTGGGGAAGGTGCGAGCGCCGACCACGGTGGTGGCTGGCGGTCGCGATCGGGTAGTCCCGGTTGGAGTGGCCAGAGACCTGACCCGAGCCATCCCGACGGCCGTGTTTCATGTCGTTCCCGGCGTCGGACACTTTCTCCCCCTGGAAGCACCCGACCAGCTGGCCGAGGTGGTCCGGCACCAGACCGTCGGACCTTAGGGGCCTCAGGGGCCGTCGGTCTCGACATCCTGTTCCCTCAGGGGCTCGTCAGCGTCGAGGGAGCGGCGCAACCTCTTGCCGATGAGCCCATCGAGGCGGCTCGGGGGGAGCCCGCCGCCGGGCTTCTTGGCGGTCAGGTCGCCGGTGGAGATCACGTGGCCGACCGGCAACAAGCGGCGGGCCACCAGGGAGTGGCCGAACAAGGCCCTCATGGGGGCCAGCTCCCGGGCGGCGGCGTCCTTGTCGACTGGCGCCGCCAGCGCCGCCTCCAGGTAGCGGACGCCCTCGACCAGGGTGCGCAGCTCGGCGGTGGTCACCGATGCGGCCACGTCGGGACCGAACATCTGGCGGCTGAGGGTGACGTGGACCTCCATCACCCGTCCACCGAGGGCGGCGGCGGCCAGCGACGGGAAGATAGTCCCTGAGTGGTCCGACAACCCGGCCGGGCAGCCGTAACGGTGGCGGATCTCCTCCAGGACGTTGAGCCCCAACCCCTCGGGGCCGACCGGGTAGGCCGAGGTGCACTGCATGACGGCCAGGGGCCCCGCTCCGCCCTCGCCCAGGCGCTCGACTGCACGGTCCAGCTCGGCCCAACTGCTCATGCCACTGGACACCAGGACCGGCTGGCCGGTGGAGGCCACGGCGTCCAGCAACGCCGGATTGTCGACCTCGCCCGACGCCACCTTCCAGGCCGCCACCCCCACGTCGTGCAGCATTGCGAAGGCCTCGAGGGAGAACGGTGTGCTCAAGAAGGCCAGGCCACGATCCTCGGCGTGACGACGCAGCCCGGACCAGGCTTCGGCACTGAGCTCCATACGCCTCCAGTAATCGAAACGGGTGGCGTCCTGGTAGCTGAACTCGACTCGCCAGGGCTCGTCGGTACGGCTCTCGGCGGCCGCCAGGTGGGTCTGGAACTTGACGGCGTCCGCCCCGGCGTCGGCGATGGCGTCGATGAAGGCATGGGCCGTGCCCAGGCTGCCGTCGTGGGCCTGGCCCACCTCCCCGATCACCTGCACTCGTGCATCCCAGTCGAGCACCCGTGTGAGGGTAGCGGGCGGCTGTCCTACAGTCGGCCCCGATGCACGACCCGCTGTCGATGATAACCCCCGCACCGCCCGACGCCGCCACCGCCAGGCGGATTGCCGCACTGGGCTACGACCCAGCCGCCCAGGCCCAGGAACTTCCGGCGGGTTGCAACCTGTGCGGCGCCCGGGAGCGACAGGTCGAGGTGGCCCACCGGGACCGGTACGGCTATCCCACGACGCTGGTGGTGTGCGGGCGTTGTGGGTTGGGATACCTCTCGCCCCGGCTCACCGCCGGGGCCTACGCCCACTTCTACGACCGCGTCTACCGGCCGCTGGTGTCCGCCTATCACAACCGCCGTATCGACGCCGAGACGGTGCAGGGCGATCAGCGAGCCTACGCCGTCCAGCTGGCCGACTTTCTGGGCCCCTGGCTGAGTTCGCCCCCCCGGGCCATCCTCGACGTCGGCGGTTCCACCGGCGTGGTGGGCAAGATCCTGGGTGAGCAGCTTGGCGGCCGCGTGACTGTGCTCGACCCGTCTCCCGGCGAGCTGGCGGTGGCCCGGGCGGCTGGGATGGAGACGGTGGCCGGCTTCGTGGAGGACTTTGACCCAGGTGAGCGGCGATGGGACTTGGTGTTGCTGTGCCAGACGATCGACCACCTGCTCGACGTCGGGGCCACCCTGGCAGCGCTACGGCGGATGACCTCTTCGGTTGGTCGGGCCTTCGTCGACGTCCTCGACGTCGACTGGGTGAGAGAGCGGGTCGGCAGCATCGGGCGCTGCGTCAAAGTCGACCATCCCTTCTACCTGAGCCGCCTCACCGCCGAAGCCTTCCTGGGCCTGGCCGGCTTCACGGTGGTGGCCGAGCGGCTGGCGGGCGACGGCCACTGGGGCTTTGTCCTGGCCCCAGGCCAGCGACGCCCGCCGGACTGGCCGGCGTTGGAGTCGAGAGCTGCAGCCTTTCTTGCCGAGACGGTGCCGCCCCCCCAGTGGCCGCCCACGCCAGTGGCCGGGACTGACTGACGGACCGAGTGACGGCCCGAGTGACGACCGGACTGACGACTCGCTGGCGCCGGTAGGGGTGCTGGGCCATGATCTGGGGCAATGTCGTTGCCGTTGATCTCCGGGCCGTCGATCACTGGGCCGTTGATCTCCGGGCAACGCCGCAAGGTCTGCGTGGTGGTCTCCAATCGAGCCAGCCTCGCTCGGATCACCACCGTGCTGGAGGCGGTGAGGGACCACCCGGCACTGGAGCTCCAGGTGGTGGCAGCTGCCTCGGCCCTCCTGGAGCGCTTCGGCTCGGCCGTGGGAGCCCTCGAGCGGGCGGGCTTCAGGCCTGACGCCAAGATCCCCATGGTCATCGAGGGCCAGACGCCGGCGACCATGGCCAAGTCCACCGGCCTGGGCCTGCTGGAGATGGCCACTGCATTCGAGGTGCTGGAGCCCGACCTGGTGGTGACGGTTGCCGACCGGTTCGAGACGATGGCGACCGCGGTCGCCGCTTCCTACATGAATATCCCGGTCGCCCATACCCAAGGGGGAGAGGTCTCGGGCTCGATCGACGAGAGCGTGCGCCACGCCGTCACCAAGCTGTCCCACCTACACTTTCCGGCCACCGAGCTCAGTGCCCGTCGGGTGGTGGCCATGGGTGAGGATCCGCAGTATGTGTTCAGTTTCGGCTGTCCGGCCATCGACCTGGCGGCCCGGACGCCGCTCGGTACCAGCCAGGCTGCCCTGGCCGCCCACAGCGGCGAGGGTTCGCCCATTGATCCGGGGGCCCCCTTCCTCCTGGTCCTCCAGCACGGAGTCACTACCGAGTACGGCCGAGGCCTGGACCAGATCATGGCCACCTTGCGGGCCGTCTCCGCCATTGGCATCCAGGCCTTGGTGTTTTGTCCCAACGTAGATGCCGGTACTGACGAGATCGCCGGGGGCATCCGTCAATTCCGCCAGGAGGGCCTGGCCGAGCGCTGCCATTTCTTCCATAATGTGCCGGCTGAGGACTTCATCCGCCTGATGGCCCACTGCGCCTGCATGGTAGGGAACTCATCGGCCGCCCTGCGGGAAGGGGCGTACCTGGGCACCCCGGCCGTCAATATCGGCACCCGCCAACAGGAGAGGGAGTGTGCCGGCAACGTCATGTTCACCTCTCACGACCCCCTGGACATCGCCGGGGCGGTTCGGGCCCAGATGGGCCGCGGCCGCTACCCACCCAGCTACCTGTTTGGCGACGGCACCGCCGGGCACCGCATCGCCGACGTGCTGGCGAGCGCTGACCCACCGGTGCAGAAGCGGCTGCACTACGACCCGGTCATGTTGTCGGCCGGTACGCTGGCCTAGGTCTGTAAAGGAGGCGGTAAGTGACCACAGTGGCAATCAACATGAGCCGGTCGGAGGAGGAGGTAGGCGAGATGGCCGCCCAGCTCCGTGAGGCTGGGCTGGACCTGCGCTTCAAGACCTGGACGAAGGGGGCAGAGGTCAGTGACGTCATCGACGGCCTCCAGGGCTGCGTGGCGGCCATCGCTGGCCAGGAGCCCTATACCGCCGAGGTCTTCGACGCCTGCCCCGAGCTCGGCTTGGTGGTGCGCTTCGGAGTGGGATTCGATGCCGTCGACGTCTCGGCCGCCACCGAGCGGGGTGTGCTGGTGGCAACCATCCCCGGGACCAACGAATGGGGGGTGGCTGACCACACCATCGGCATGATGATCGACCTGGCCCACCAGATCACCAGCCACGACCGGGCCATGCGTCGGGGTGAGTGGAAGGCCAGGCGGGGCGTCGACTGTTGGCGGGCCACGCTGGGCATCGTGGGGCTGGGCCGCATCGGCCGGGCGGTGGCCCTGAGGGCGTTTGGCTTCGAGATGGAGGTGATCTCCTACGAGCCATACCCGGACATGGATTTCGTGGAGCGCCATGGGATGGAGCTGACGTCCATGGAAGACGTGTTCACTCGAAGTGACTTCCTGACCCTGCACCTGCCGGCCATGGCCGAGACCGAGCGGATAGTCGATGCCGCCAAGCTGGCCCTGATGAAACCGACGGCCTACCTGGTCAACACCGCCCGGGGCAACCTGGTCGACGAGGATGCGCTCTACGACGCCGTGTCATCGGGGCGGATTGCCGGGGCGGGCATCGATGCCTGGTCCACCGAGCCGATGTCCGATCCCCGGTGGGCCGAGCTCGACAACGTGGTGCTCACCCCCCACAGCGCCCCCAACACCCACGGGGTATGGAAGGCCAGCGGCGACATGGTCGCGGGCATCGTGCTCAAGACGCTCGAGGGCCAGCAGCCCGAGCAGCTCCTCAACCCCGAGGCGTGGGAAGACCGGCGGCAATAGGCCCGGGCACCGACAGCCGGGTCAGGGTGGCCGACCGCAAGGCGCCAGTCTGGGCCTGGACGGCGTAGAAGGCGGCCTCCCGCACCAGGCGCTGGGCCGGGTGGGACCGAGTCATGGCCCGGCCCCCAACCGCGGCCACCAGCGCCAGAGCGCTCCGCTGGGCCACGTCGAGGGCCCAGGCTCGCGCCGCCACCATGCCAGCCAGGTGCTCGGCCAGCCGGTCACCAGCCATCCCACCGTGGTCCGCCGGCCCAGCCACCGCCCCATGGCCAGTCTCGCCCGGACCAGCGGCGTCGACCGGCAGCGGGACGGTTGCCCCGGCCAGGGCGTCGGCCAGGCGGTAGCCGTGGTCCCGGCAACGCTCCAGTTCTCCGGTCAGAGCGGCCGCGGCATCGGCCACCTGGGGTGCTTCCCGAGCACGCTCGGCCAGCAGGGTGCAGCAGCGTCCGGCCAGGCCGAAGGCGGCCGCACTGGGCTGGGAGGTGGCCAGGCGGTCCCGCTGGCGCCAGGCGGCCAGCGGTTCCACGCCCAAGACGTCCTCATCGGCCACCCACAGCCGGTTGAAGGTGAGCCGCACGGTGGAGGTGGCCTGGAGCACGGCCAGTGACAGGGGCGCCGAGGGATGCACGGCGTCGCTGGCCCGCCCTTCGAGGCAGAACCAGACCAGGTGCTCGTCGCCGGTCGCCGCCACCACCAAGAAGACATCGGCCAATCCCCAGGAGGTGACGAACGGCGCCGTCCCATTCACCAGCCAGCCTCCGGCGACCGGCTCTGCCGTCACCGCCGCCGGCCCGGGCCGGCGCAGGTAGGCGAATGCCACACCGGCCAAGGCCTGGCCCTGACAGAGCCGCTCCAGCCAGCGCCGGCGCAGTCCTTCGTTGGTGCTGGCGGCCAGCAGGCGCACGGGCGAGTGGTGTTGGGCCCATACGAAGTAGGTAGCTCCGCAGGCTCCAGCCAGGGCCTCTTGTACCTGGCGCATGGCTGGTCCGGAGGCCTGGGACGGGCCCGGGCAGGCCAGGCCGTAGAGGCCTGCCCGGGCCAGCGCGTCCAAGCTCTCGCGGGGAACAAGGAGGGCCTGGTCGGTGTCCTCGGCCCGTGGGATCAGCAAATCCTCGGCCACTCGGCGTGCCGCCTCCACCGGTTCGGGGACCCTCACCCTGCCATTGTGGCCGACATCGACAGATGGGTGGGCCGAGGGCACTCAGCAGTCGAGTGTGACCCGGGCCGGATGGGTGTACACGTTGGCCCGGTCGCCGCGGACGAAGCCCATCAGAGTGATACCGAGGCGCTCGGCCGTGGACACGGCCAGGCTGGAGGGAGCCGACACGGCCACCATGACGGGGATTCCAGCCACGGCTGCTTTTTGCACCAGCTCGAAGCTGACCCGCCCGGAGAGGGTCAGCACCCGCTCGGACAACGGCAGCCCGCCAGCCAGGAGGGCTTGACCCACCAGCTTGTCGAGGGCGTTGTGGCGCCCGACATCCTCTCGGACCGAGAGCAGCGACCCGTCCCTGGCGAAGAGCCCGGCAGCGTGCAGCCCCCCTGTCCGGGAGAACAGGCGCTGGCCCTCTCGAAGGGAATCGGGAAGTCCGAGCAGCACCGATGCCGGCACGCTGGCGTTCTCTTGGGCGGCGAGGGGCGGGCAGCGCACCATGAGCTGCTCGAGCGTCGCCGTTCCGCAGATGCCGCAGCTGGCAGTGATGGAGAAGTTGCGCCGGATGGCGCTCTGGTCCACGGCTCGAGCCAGCCTGGTTGTGACCACGTTGAACCGCTGGGCCGGGTCCTTCAGATCGTCGCAGTAGTCGACGCCCCGCACCTCGTCGGCGGTGGTGATGATGCCCTCCGACAGCAAGAAGCCGGCGGCCAGCTCGAAGTCGTGCCCCGGTGTTCGCATGGTGGTCGTGACTGACAGCCCAGGCTGGCCGGGGCCGGCCACTCGAATCTCCATGGGCTCCTCGGTCACCACCTGGTCCCCCAGCTCCAGATGGCGTTCACCCCGCAGGGCGGTTACTCGGACGGGGGTGACGCCGGAACGCGGTGATCCCCCTCCCAACTGGCTCCTGGATGGCCGCCCGGGGACGGCCAGACCCAGCCGGACCAGATCATCCGGCGTGTCCAGGTCGGCGAACGTGGCTTGGGTGGCCACGTCGCCCCACGCCTCCTCTCCCAGCCAGGTCACCGGGTGGCGCTCCAGCAGAGCCGCCATCGAAGATCGGCCGCGGGCCGCCGCTGGCGCGTCGGCCAAGGCTGTCGATGACAGGCGAGCGCACAGGGACTGGCCCTGGCCAGCCACCACCGGTACGACGGTGCCGTCTCCCGGCCAGGTGGCCAGCAGTCGCAGGAGCCCTTCGCTCAGCATGGGTAGGTCACAAGCCAGCACCAGGGCTGGGCCGTGGTGGCCCATGCGGCCGAGCTCATCGGCCGCCGCCGCCAGTGCCACCAGCGGCCCGTTCCCCGGTCGAGGCTCGGCCACGACAGGCAGTCCCGAGTGGCCCGGGCCGACTTCCAGGGCCACCGAGGCGACCTGGGCCAGCAACCGGCCGACTCGCCGAGCGCAGGTCTCACCCTCGATGACCAGGGTGGCCTTGTCGGTGCCCATACGGCGGCTGGCCCCACCGGTGAGCAGGATGCCGGCCACGCCGGCCACGGGAGCAAGGCCGGTCATCCACCTATTGTGTCGCGAGTGGTCGGGGGGGCTGAGAACCTGGGATCGGGACAGCCGGGAGAGCCGGACCAGATGGGGAACAGGTCCGTCCTGGCCGATCGCTATCGGCTGGGACCAGTGTTGGGCCGAGGGGGGATGGCAGTCGTCTTCGAGGGCGTCGACGACCGTCTTGATCGCCAGGTGGCGATCAAGGTGCTGAGGGCGGACCTGGCGGCTGACCCGGGATTGCGCAGCCGTTTCGAGGCGGAGGCCAGGTCGGCTGCTCGCCTGGTTCACCCCAACGTGGTGAGCGTGTTCGACACCGGGGAGAGCGGCGGACGCCCGTACATCGTCATGGAGCGCCTCTCGGGCGAGACCCTGGCCGACCTCATACGGGGGGGGCCGCTGGGAGAGGCCGAGGCAATGCGCCTGGGTGCCGAGGTGCTGGCTGGCCTGTCCGTGGCCCATGGCGCCGGCATCATCCATCGCGACATCAAGCCGGGGAACATCCTGGTGGCTGGGAACGGGTCGGTGAAGGTGGCCGACTTTGGGATTGCCAAGGGCCTCGAGCCCCGGCCGGGGCAATCCGCCGACCTCACTTCCACGACCATGCTGATCGGCACCCCGGCCTATCTGGCACCTGAGCGCCTGGCTGGACAGCCGGCCACCGTGGCCTGTGACCTGTGGGCGGTGGGGGCGGTGCTCTACGAGGCCCTGGCCGGGGTCAAGCCTTTTGTTGGGGCCACATCCCTGGCCGTGGCCGGCGCCATCCAGCACACCGATCCTGTCCGTCTTGACGAGCACCGTCCCGATGTCGGCTCAGCAGTGGTCGTCACCGTGACTCGGGCGCTGGCTCGCCGTCCCGAGGACCGTTTCGAGTCTGCCGCTCAGATGGCGGATGCCCTGGCCGGCAGGGGTCTGGGGGTCCCGGTGACCGCCGCCATCCCAGGGGTGGGAGGGCTTGATCCGACCGTGGTGCTGCCCGGGGACCCAGTGGCTGATCCAACCTCGCTGCTCCCTGGGGCGCCCAGAGTGGCCGTTGACCGGGTGGCCGTCACCCAGGAGGGCCGGCGGACGGGGGCCTCCCCCGCTCGACTCCCCCCCGGCGCACCCTCACGCCGGTCGAGGCGATCTCGGGCCCTGGTCATAGCGGTCCTGGTCCTGGCTGCGCTGGCCGCCGTGTTGGCAATCGCCCTGCCTTCCGCCACCCGTCCGGCCCACGCCCCAATCACCAATATCCCCCCGCACAGTCAAACAACCAACAGCCTCACCACGACCAGTCAGGCGACCACGACCAGCCTTGTCACCACCAGCACCGTCGCCACGACGACCATTCCCGCCGCCCCTGGCGGCCACGGCAAGGGCCCCGGCCATGGGGGGGGCAAGGGCGGCTAGCCGTCACTTGAACCAGATGCGCTGGTACTCCCGGCTCTGCCGGTGCAGCAGCAGGGTTATGAGGGCGATATCGAACATCAGGTTGAGCAGGCCGAAGCCGAACAGGCCACCGCCGCTGAGCAGCGGGACGGCCAGCAGGGCAACCGCCGAGATTACGCCGGTCAGGTAGCCCCACTTGCGCTCGTTGGCGATGCCGTAGGCTCCCACTGCCTGTGCCACTGCCAGCACCAGGGCCACCGGGACCAGGAATGCGCCCAGCAGGATGCTTATGGCGGCGTTGAGATAGAGCAGGAGCACTCCGATCTGCAGGGTTTGGGGCTGCGTGCGGTTGAGCCACTGCCGTCGCTCCATGGCCTCAGTCTGCCACCAGTGCCGGGGCGGTGGCAGTCCTGGCCGCCAGCTGTCCGCAGGCGGCGTCGATGTCAGTGCCCCGGTTGCGGCGCACGGTGGCGTTGACTCCATGGTCAGCCAGGGCGCGGGCGAAGGCCCTGATGCCGTCGGGCGGGGTGGCCACCGTCGGCCAGCCGGGGGTGGCGTTGAGTGGGATCAGATTCACGTGGGCGTGGAGAGGCCGGGCCCAGTCGGCCAGTTGGGCGGCGTCGGACAGGGAGTCGTTGACCTGGTCAATCAGGGCCCACTCGAAGGACAGGCGCCGACCGGTGGCCTGCCGCCACATTTGGCAGGCATCCATCAGGGCGGCCAGGGGCCAACGCCGGTTGATGGGGACCAACCGGTCGCGTAGGGCGTCATTGGCGGCGTGCAGGGACACCGCCAGGCCAACCGGCAGACCCTTGGAGGCCAGGCTGCGGATCCCAGGAACCACGCCGACGGTGGAGACGGTCAGGTGGCGGGCCGACAGACCCAGGTCGGTGTGCAGGCGCTCGATCGCGCCCCAGACCCTGGGAAAGTTGGCCAGCGGCTCACCCATGCCCATGAAGACCACGTTGGTGAGGCGCCGGGGAGGTTGCCCGTGGCGGCAGGACCGGGCCGCCGCCACCACCTGCTCCACGATCTCGCCGGTGCTCAGGTGCCGGGTGAAGCCCGCTTGCCCGGTGGCGCAAAAGCCACAGCCCATCGCACATCCGGCCTGGGTGGACACGCACACTGTGGAGCGGTCCGGATAGTGCATGAGGACCGTCTCGACCATGGCACCTCCGCTCAGTGACCACAGCCATTTGAGAGTGCGGCCCTGGTCGGTGAGGGTCTCGCTCGACAGGCCAAGGGAGGGTGCCAGAGCCGGCTCGGTGGACAAACGGGCCCGCAGCACCTGGGGCAGCTCGGTCAGCTCCGCCGGCTCGGCCAGTCGGGCGTACAGGCCGTGCCAGAGTTGGGACACCCGGTACTGCGGTTGGTCGGCCAGCAGCTCGGTCACCTCCCGCCGGTCCAGGTCGTATCGCCGGCCGGGCGCATCGGGGGCAGCGTGCGCCGTACCGGCTGGCTCTTTCATACCATCGTATTCTACGTGCCCTCCAGAGCCCCCTATGGCTCCGACCGGTAACATCGCCTCGATGGCCGAGCGCTCTGCCTCCACCGCTGACTCCGGCCAGGCTGGCGTCACTTCACGCCCTGGCCGGTCGGCACCGACTGGAACCGACATAGCTGGTGACTCGTCTTCTCAGGGTAGGTCAGGCGGCGGCAGCCGTCCCTTTGCCGAGGGGCCTCATGAGCGCCACCATCGAGACATCCAGGGGGGTGCGGCCCGAGCGGCGGTGTTTGGGATCAGCGACGGGCTGGTCTCCAACGTGTCGCTGATCCTGGGGGTGGCAGGAGCCCATCCGGCCGGCGGGGTGATCCGCCTGGCCGGCCTGGCCGGCCTGGTCGGGGGCGCCTGTTCCATGGCGGCCGGCGAGTACGTCTCCATGCGGGCTCAGAGCGAGCTGTTCCAGCGCGAGTTGGACATCGAGCGCCGGGAGATCCGCCGCCATCCCCAGGCAGAGCGCCGAGAGCTGGCCAAGATCTACGAGGATCGAGGGGTTGCGCCAGACCGGGCCAAGGAGTTGGCGGCGGCCATGATGACCGACCCCGAGCTGGCCCTGGAGACCCACGCCCGAGAGGAGCTGGGCATCGACCCGGGCTCCCTCGGATCACCGGTGAAGGCGGCTGCGTCATCCTTCGCCTCCTTCGCCCTGGGTGCAGCC
>JAABUH010000992.1_pt1 | contig 35270 bp, 29 predicted proteins | sample 5559121 | NCBI WGS metagenome assembly JAABUH01 (sample SAMN10711871, study PRJNA513364) | rock metagenome | isolation source: Antarctica rocks | place: Antarctica: Victoria Land, Battleship Promontory nord | collected 2015-12-28
AAGCAAGCGTCTCAAGAAGATCGTCGCAGATGTCAAGGGCAAAGATAAGCATAGCATGAGCATCGCATATGCACTGCTAACGCACTTCACAGTCCTCGGTGTCATCACACGTCGCTCTGACCGCATTGCGGCAAAGTAGGACGGAATTCATGCTTTGCATATGCTTCTCATACGCTGTAGTTAGGCAAATTCAAAATGTTGATGAAATGTTTTCGAACATATGTTTCGCATATGCAAAAAGTTGAGCTGGGTCCGGAAAAAAAAAAGACTTCCGGCCCCGGCTCGGCTATTCCAACCCCATTTTCCACTCAGACATGCCGGCGAACAGTTGGACCTTCGACGCCCTCGACGCCACCTCAGCCTTCTTTCTTCTGCACCTCTGTATTGCGTAACAATCATCGCTAGTGCGTACTATATCCACAAGCAGAAGAAGAATCGCTATCGACTCAACGTTTCTTAATCAATCATAGCTCCTCTGACTAGATTTGGCTATCCCAGTAGAAGGTCTTGCTTCATAAAACCCATAGGTGCGCACGAAATCATAGCGCTTTGAGATATCTATGGCAAGATGTGGAAAAGTTGCTGAAATATTTGAAGAATGACTCGGCACGCATTTTTTTTCTGGCTTGAACCATCAGCATAAAAAAATGGAAACGACATCCGCTGGAAGCCTTCTGAAACTTATCTGCTATTACGATAAGCTACCATAAATATATCTATCTCTGCAATAAGTGACAGAAACATGACTAGTGAACAAATCCCTCTATGTTTCCGGAGCAGCGAGAACTGCAATGCGTAACACAAATGATGGAACCATCTTAGATTGAATCGCATTATGACGCTAAGAAAACTAATAGCTTTGTTGCGAATAGTACATAGATCTGATTATTATCGTCGTCGGGTTCAATCTCTATCAGCCCCCAAGCTGTTGGATGATTCTTGATGCGATCAGGTTGTGGGTCGGATACGTTGGATGAAGATCATTTAGCCACATGTACTGATCGACTGGGACTTCACATGATGGATCGAAGTAGCTCAAGGTTGGTGTTCCGCTACAACAGTTGTTAGTCATGATTGTGAAAGCCACCAGAAGTATGAAACGTACTTCTGGTAGGCCGCACAGTAACCAGTGGTATTGTGGTAATTCGACGTCTCCTGGAATGCCGACGGATTGTTAAGCACTATGGTAAAAAGCCAATTTGTGTCAAAGTAGAACGACGTAGTATCTGGATAATGAGTGCCAAGGTTATACACCAATGCTCCCAGTCGAAAATTGAACTCCCCAATGTATTCCGCCAGGTAGGCTTGAGTAGATGCGCTCAAGATAAGAGCACTAGGTGAGCGGTCAATAGGTGGAACGTTGAGAAACACGAAGTTGCGAGCACCGGAGGCGTATAACTGATAGGCGCATTAGCAACGATCGTTGGTTTCATCATTGCTTTCGCATAAGACTGACAGAATGAACAAGATCTTCGTATGTTTTTATGAGAGCATAGTTGAGAAGGGAACTTTGCTCGGTATACGAACGAATCACATCATTGATGCCAAAAAAGACAGTGAACAGGCTATTCGCAGATGTCCATGGGACAATGACCTTTTCTGCATAATCGGGATCGAATTCATTTGTAACCTGTTGCTCAAAGCTTTGCACACTAAGCCCAAAGGCAGACTCTACTAGATTCGGGTCGATGGTAGCTCCGCCGAACCCAAAATTATACGTCTGGATGTAGCTTGCGTTGTATGTTGTGGTTAAGAAGTCGACATAGTTAGGCCCGTTGGAGGAAGTTACACCAGGATACAATGGGTTTCCGAGTGGGTTGTTGCGGTTGGGCTGTTCTCCGCTGATGTTGAAGCTTGTAGTAGTATAAGAATCACCACTGTGACGTTGTTAGCTTCATGCTTTCTCCACGCATGTATCCAAGACGTACAAGGAGAACAAGTATTGGACGTTATGCCAACCACTCCACACCTTGCCCGACTGCCTTGGGGCAAGCCAGGTCGGGGAATAACGCCAATGGTCAGGCCTCTTAGTAAAATTGCTAGGAATGACAGGTGGAGGATGACAGCCAGGCTGAACCTGACCGTTAGAAAAACCACAGACATGGTATGCTAAAATAAGCACTGCTAGGGTAAGAATTTTTATGAAAGACATGCTGATGTAGCGCCCTCAATTCTCGATAGGACTAGAAGCAGATTGTATATGGCTCAATGAGAAAATGAAGCATTAGTAGGGAAGCTTGGTGGTCGACGTAACAGAAGTGAAAGTGCAGGGTATGCTAGTGGCGTGTTGTTTCCTTATCTGTTGGCGAAGACAGCACTTGCCCTAAGTAGTAACTACATTAGGATAATCGCGACGTAACCGCGCTCGAGGGTCAGGTCAGCGTCTAAGGTACCTACGAACTTAAGATACCTTACCTAAGAACCAGCTTAGCTCTCCCCCCCTTGGAAGCTATAAAGGAGAGCACAGTTCGTAGTGCAGTTGTCGTGACCTTCAATGCAAGAGTAGGATCAAGGCCAAACGTTCAAGCGTAGAATAGCTTTGGAAAACTCCTCTTCTTCGGCCTTGATTTCATGTTTACGAAGCATAGCAGTAGGGCAAAAGCGATTATTAGGCTTATATTAGGCTTCTCATTTCACTCGCCATGCTTTTCTTACTTGCTTTATAAAGTCGAAGCAGCTGGTAGACGCTTGGGCGGCAGAGACCATCCAGTCAGCAGCTCGAGATAGAACATCCAATTAAGCCAAAGAGTCTCCCTTTCTGCTTTCCCAGGGAACGGGACTTGACGATTGAGCACTGTGATCAAGCGTCAGCTGCTTCCGCAATTTAATGGCTTACTCTAGCTCACTGTTGGGTTGATCCCATTTGCTGGCCTTTACAATGCTCTGAGTTGCCCAAGCTCGCCCATACGAGGTTTAGCTGTCAATTGGATAGCGACCACGCGCAGTATAACAACTAGTGGCAACTTGTAGGTTCGTGCTGCATCCTTGTAAGAGATGTTACACATCATACTGAATCTAGAGGCATTATAGCTGCGACCTTTAGCTTGAGGGCCACAGATTGCGGCTGCTACGGAGTTTTGCCTACTGTATGATTCCAGAAACTATGGCGGTATCGGCGAAGCAGCTGAATGCTTCAATAGTCCGTACTGCCTCAATTATCTGATATGAGAGGATTTTTACGTTTCAGATGACGCGATGACTGTGTGGAGAGAAGATAGGTGAAGTCAAGACAACAGGGTGAGGTTGGCCATGAAAGTTTCTTTGCATGGTATGTTGGAGGAGTACAACGGTTGCCACTAGGAGATGGGCAAGGTCATAGTGGTCAAAGCAGCTTCTCAACGATCGCAGTGAAACGAGACAGACAAGTAATCACTCATCGTAAGAGATATAACAAAACCCTAAAACAATCTAATCGCGGTTCAAAGTGCAGTAGTCGACATATTTCAAGGTTGGAGATCTGTACGGTCAAAGAAGTCTGTTAATTCTCTCAATCTTGAATCGTCAAGCTAGCTTTCTCCCAAAGCTCCTTTACTCGAGAACTTACCATTTCCCCAACAAATTCCACTTCCCTAAAGGACGAGCATTATTTTGCCCTAATGTCCCCTATGGCCTGCATTGAGCTCCGCGCTTTCAATGCTATCCGTTGAATATCTAGCAGCGCTATGTTGCAACTGAGCAGGCTGACTGGAATTATTCTGTCCTCCTTACTCACAAATCAGGAAACGTGGAGTCAGTCTTCGGGTGAAGTCTACCGCTTAAAGAACTTTGAGGAGGACGTTGATCGTAACAAAGTGCATAAATAGGCAAAAGGATCCGACGCGTAAGGAGAAGATGATGAAGCCTTCTGGACGAAGATATGGATACATAATAACGTGCCGTTTGTAGACTGGTGGCAGTGACTTTGCTCTCAAATCCCAGTCTTGGTCTTAGCTTCAGTCTCTAGCCCAGCGTCAACCGTGGGAAGGAGGAGCAGTGGTCGGATAGGCAGCTGTACATCGCACATGGTAAATCAGTGATAACCTGAGTACGGTTGTAATGCCGCGATATGCTTATTTTTTTTGGAAAGCCGGCAAGCGCTTGGTGTTTGAGGATTTTAGAAACAGGTCTGCTGAAATCGGGGAGGGAGTCCCGAGCGAGAGCTATTTGAGTAGGTTGGATGACATTAAAATCACTTCGTTACCGCAGGGCTGTAGTTCTCTGCTATGGCCGGGACGTTGTCTTCCTACCGGCCATTTTATTGTGTGATGTTAAAGGAAAGATGTTTCGAAAAGGACGGAGGCTACTGTAAACTCCGGGTAGTGACCGGCCTTAGAGCTTTGCCTCCATTGGTCAACAACACTCCTTCGTCCAAAGACTCTTCCGAAGGTGCTTTACGCGTCCACGATGCTAGCATTACCAGCCTATCTGCATCGATGAAAGAGTCTGCGAGTGAGGTATCATGGAAATCGCTTCAGCGCCGACCACGCCCGAGAATACGGGCTCCCCTCGCGTGTTGCGCCGTTCCTTTACCGCGCCCATAAGATCAACAGGCTTCTCCAAGCTGACTGAGCCATTCCGCGAGACGGAAGGGGAAGGAGCAGAAACCCTTTTTACCCACAGTGCCGGTAGGATTGTATCATTCAACACATATCCAAGTCAAGAAAGAAGGCATTCGAGCTTGGGCCATGGGATACGTGACCAACAAGACGAGCCGGTTGGCTCCCTGCCATGGATTTCTACAACGGAGAGAACAATCGCAGCAGGTAGTACCCTTTCTGTTCAGCTAATATCTCTATCATTAATACTGACTCATCCTGACTTTCTAGGACCGTTACGGATTTACAGAGTGCTTGGCTCTGTGGCATTTCTGCATTCAGGAACGACGCTCCGACCTATACTGGCGAAATCGCAATGCTGGTGCGTCGATGGGGAGTCGAAGTTCGTCCTGCGCATCGTCCAGAACTCTTATTACCGAATAGAGCTTCCGAATTCCTACCCGGAAGAGAAGGGAAAGGTGCAAGAGTTCAAGAAAGTTTTGGCAAAAGTGCTGCAGTACGAGGTCACCCCGTGTCCCTTTGAGAGGGGTTTCACAGTCGACTTACCCGAACCTCCTAAGACTCCTATACAGAAGCGACCCTGGAAGCCCAAACAGAGAGTGCAGCCGGTGTTGGAGCAAGCGTACAGACAGCCGCAGAACACCAATGGTCCTGCAATAAGACACTCAAGTCCAGTGCAATTCGAAGTCACACAAGATGACAACCAGAACTTTGCATCCAATAGTGGGCCGAAAAGTGCTGCAGACGAGTCGAAGAAGAACTTCGATCTGAGTAGTGCTGAAAGCACAGATCATGAACATGATGATGATGGTACGAATGACTCGGGCATCAACGCTGAGAACCTGACCGAACTTTTCTACGAAGATCCGGGTACCTACAAAACCCCAACGCGTCCAAGATCACTACAGACTGGTCGGGCCGTAACAGCACCCTCACAACTCAATTTGAGAACTGCATCACCCTCAATTGCCGCAACCATTGTTTCGATTCCGCCAGAAGACACCAAACAATCACTAAGTCTATCATCAAGTGAAGACTCCTTCCACTCATTTCATAGTCCAATATCCCCTCTTCCACCCTCGCCGCCATACTCCGAACCTCCCTCCCCAACAGCAAGATCGGATGAGAATGTTGGCCTCGGTGTTCAACGAACACGTAGCCACATACGCGATACCTCACGTGTCACAATTACCGGTGATACCGAGTTCTGGAACCCTACGGAAGCAGAGTCGGGGCAGGAAGAGACCTCTTCATCGTCGCCAGGCCCCCCGAAAACACCTCCGCTTGTCAGTGATACCGCATCAGAGGATCATTGGTCTGAGCCGGTCACGCCACAACCTTCGAATGAGCTCCGCCACCGCGAAAAGTGGCTAACGCGGCGTCCTTATTCGCCACTTCCCTCACCCGTCAACCTCTATTCGCCAAGGAATAGGTTTTCAGGCCATCATCTCACTACTGCAATATTGCAAAAGACATGTTCCATGCTACTGGGACCGCCGGTCCAACTCGTTGCACTAATGCTGAATATTGCTGCCAAAATCGCAAATGGCGTCCATCGGGGGGCATCTTATGGTTATGGAGAGGCAGGGCAGAAGATTCCTTGCTCTTGGGATTTCAGTGATGCCGACGAGGAATCTGAAGATATGTGGGAGGAAGATGATTATGGCGTCTCTCTGGGGAAATCGGCGTCGTCGAAGACCATGAAAGCCAAGGAGACGGGTGGGTCTTGGGAGATTGACTGAGGCTTTCGTTTCGTGTCCTATCATATCCTTTCTTGGAGATATACTAATTCTCGAGGGAAATTCGGGCCAGGTGGGTTGTATCTGGGCGCTGGACGGAAGCGGGCCGTTGTGACGAAACCTAATGAGATGGCGGGACATGCTGATGTATGCTGGAGTTCTATGCGTTTTCAATTCCCACCAATGAAGAGGGGTCATGATCTCGCTGGCGGGGCAATGATGCGTGTACAATGATAGGGATGTCTACATAAGTATGGCTCTATGGAATGTTTCTCCTCTTTTTTCGTGAAACCACCTTCTCCAACTTCCTGTTTTCATTTTAAAGTTGTCTAGTGGAAGCTGCCCTACTAACTGGTCTGTCCCATTTCATGGCACCCAATTTCAGCTTGTTCGCCAAAGGCCGCGATTCCATATACTTCGACAAGCTTGCCCGTTTCCAGAATCTGTGGAATCACAAAGTCGGTATCTACTTGGGGGGGTTGGTTATGGTTATGGTTATTCTTCTTGTTCCTCAATTGCCTTGCCTCTTCGTTGCTCGCTCTTGTCCTAAATCAGGTAGGCGACCACCGCTGATGGGTGGTTTCTTTACTTTAGTCCTGGACTTTTCGATGCTAGGCGAGTCTGATGTCTAGTGCTATTCCTTTTCCAAATCCACTTGAAGGGTTCAACTGCCCACTACTGTCTCACGTATGAACTCTCGGCTACCGAGATGATGTTCAAGGGAAGCGAAACGACAAACGGCCCCTAAACCCTGTACGCTACCTATGTAGCGACCCGCTTGCCAAAAGCCTAAATAAGCGTGCTGCAGGAGCGGTTTTGACAGGACCCTCGCCAGGTCATGATGTCAACCATCATCAAAGGGCGCCTTGGCAGATTGTTGGACACGGCACGCTGAACATTATGGCTTCAACGATGATATACAACAGATGGTCACATCTTCGTCACCAACACAATCCAGTATTCGCTCTTCAGACTGCAACAAAAGCTCTCCAGATTGATTCAAAGAAAACCGTCTCTCCAGAGAATCGCTTCACTCCCTCACCATGAGCACTCCCACAGCCGCAGGCTTTACTGATCCCAATTTCCCCAATCCTCATGGCCCGAACGATGCAAGAATCATTATCTACGGGTACGTCTCTTAAGCGCAAGATCCCTCGTACTTGCCCCAAATGCTTGCTTGACCTATACTAAATTCTTATACCACAGCTACACGCCAAGCTTCGCTCTCGCCATCCTAGCCATCGTCCTCTTTGCAATCTCCCTCTTCCTGCACACGTTCGAGCTCCTCAGGCACCGCACCTGGTACTTCTCGCCTCTAGCCTTCGCCTGCATCATGGAAGTCGTTGGCTACATCTTCCGCTCCCTCTCCTCGCGCAAAGACCCGTACTCTGTCATCAACTTTGTCGTGCAATACTTTTTCATTGTCGTTGCGCCCGTCTTCATCTCTGCGAGCATCTACGTCTGTCTCAGTAAGCTCGTCGGTTGGGCGGCGGTCGGGGGGTTTGATACAGGGTCGAGGGCGTGGTTAAGGCCAAAGTTGATCTTGTGGGGTTTTGTGGCTTGTGATGTTGTTGCGACTGTTCTGCAGATTGCTGGCGCCGGCATGATCGGGAGTGCCGAGTCTCATCAGAGAAGCCCGATGGTGCCAAATGATATTCTGCTTGCTGGACTGGTGTTCCAGACGTTTGCGTTTACCATCTTCCTCTCGCTTTTCGCCATGTTCGTTATATCTCTCCACCGCGATCAAACTTTCCGCCCGCATGTAGCCCGCAAACGCCCCTTTTTCTTCGCCCTCGCAGTCGCCAGCCTCTTGGTCTATCTCCGCACCATATTCCGCCTGGCGGAGACTGCCCAAGGCGTCTTTGGGTATCTGAGCTCGCACGAAGCCTTTTTCGGGGCATTGGAGTTTGCGCCCGTTGTGATTGCTGTGTGGGTTTTGGGGATTTGGCATCCTGGGAGGTGGATAAAGAAGTAGGCGCGGGTGAGTGCAGGCCGGTCGATTGTAGCGTTGCGGCTGGGTTGTGGGAAGGAGGAAGGGTACGAAGTTTCTGGTTAGTGTACTGAGGAGGTAGCTTGTTTCTTCGATTCCCAAGAGATGTTGGATATATCGTACAATTGCTTAGAGGAATACTGAGTAAACCCTCCGCATCAAGTGGTCGAGGCGACCTCGGAATTGGTCGCACCTGGATCCACTATTAATATGAGCGTCTACGGATAAAAACAACAGCTGAGCTTACTTCCAGGTCGGATTTTCCCAAACAATAATCTAAGCTTGAGCACCCATCACACAACAATATCTATGAAACAATACAAGTAGTGGCATCCTCCCCAAACCACCAAACCGTGTATGCACGCACCGAAGATCCGAGAAAGCTAACAACATAAAAAGATATGCCAGTATGGAATTCCATCCCCCCCAAAAAGCTACAACAGAACGCTACACGCTCACACCGATATCCACAACAAGGTGCCAGGACGAACAACCCTTCGCGATAGCAAAGCATACTACATCCACCGCAATTCGCAGACTCAAATGAGTAAAGAAAGCCAGGGAACCAATGGAACCGAAGCTCTCTGCCCAAAAAAAAAAAAACACACACACTCCCCAGGGGTTTCTGTGGCAAATACGGGCTTTTATCAGGAAGCAAAAGGGGATCTGTTTGGGGTGGTGTTGTGGTATATCAATAGCGCCGTCTCGTTCGTTGCAAAGGAAGGGGTTTCTTTTTAGAGATGGCTATTAGCGCTGTTGATGGAATGCAAAGAGTTCTGCTAGAAATGTTCTACGTTTGGCTGAACCTTCTTGTTTTCTTTGTTCGATAAGGTGCTTTGCTTTGCTATGCTCATCATTCCATTCTTCCATCCATCCCCCACCACCACCACCACCACCATCATCTCCCACCCACCTCCCCCCCTTCAAACCCCCCCATCTCAAACCATTCACGGTCCAAAGATCCATAACCGAATCAGTCCTGCTCAAATATATCCATCACCAAAACATTTCCAAAAGTCGTGGGGTGTTCTTTAACATACTATACGATAAGCCAAAAGGAACAGTGCGCAATCTGCGGCGGAAAGGTTGGCAAGCTGATACTACTGACTAGAGCGGGTTGGTGCTCTCGTCCCGACTCCTTCGCATTGTTCCTTTCCCGAGCCGGCATCTTCACTTCCCCCCCCTCCTCCTCCTCCTCCTCCTCCTCCCCCTCCTCCTCCCCTCCTCCCACCACCACCTTTCCACAAATCCAATCCATCCAACCAATCCATCCCATCCCATCCCGCCCGACCTACTCCCTATCTCCATATCTCCACCCCCACCCCCACCCCTCCTCCTATTCCTGCTTGCCCCCCCCCAAAAAACAGTATCCTTGAACCTAGGCGCAGAGGCAAGAAGGGAAAAGCTTTATATTTTTGGGCTAATGATGCGATTGTAACGTGCGCGAGTGATAGAGTTGAGTATCAGCGTTGTTGTTTTGAGGCTTCGTTCGTACCCCTTTCTTTCACCCTGCCTCACATACAGACACGCACACATACACACACATACACACACACACTTTCTGTCTCATACTACCTACCAGCTCAGCTAACCCAAACCCCTCCTCAACACACACTCCTGGCTAAGAAAGAGTGTCTTTTTAAACCCTAGGCGGGTTTTGTCGCTAGAGGGAGATAGATGGGGGTTAAGGATGTTTGTGGGGGAGGGGAAGGTGAGGAGGAGGTGGTGTAGAATCATATGGTAAATACCGAGGAAATATAGACGTGAATGTGATTGAAGAGGGGTTAATGAATAATGAAGGGGAGAATTGGGCCTGAGGCCAAGGATGTGGAGACGTAGACAAAGCTTTGGGTAGTCGACAAGGTCGAGAATGAATCAGAGAAGTTTTTAATATATGTGCCATTGAATGATGTACACCCCCGCCACGACCTCTGTTTTCAACGATGGTGGTTGAGAGAAACATTATATAAACCCGGTCTAACCAAAATCCGCCTGCTGAGCAAAAGTTTCCCAAAGTTCAAAAATGTACAAAGAAAAAACCAAGTCTAAACGACCTTCTCCCCACTCAACCCACTATCCTCTTCACTCCCGTGCCTATACCCACCCGAAGGCCCGTGCCCACTGCTCACAGGATCATAATTCGAAGTTCCAGGAACCTCGCCCGCGAGCTCTTCGAGGGTCTTTCTCTTCGTTTCGGGGATGAGCAGGGTCGTGAAGATACCGCACAGCATGAACAGTGCGAATATCTGCATGACGTGGTTAAGCCAGGGGGAAGCGTTCGAGCCCGGTAGCGCGCCCTTGGTTCGGAGAGGACCGAAGACGACTTGGGCAATGATGGCGCCGACTTTGCCTGAAGCGGCTGAAAGACCGTGCGAGGTGGAGCGGTAGCGGGTGGGGAAGCATTCACCAGGAACAATGAAGGTGGTGGCGTTGGGGCCTGGATGATGAATCATTAGTGGGAGTTACGGACATGGTGGTTTTGGGGAGGGTTTATGTGACTCACCGAAGTTGAAGAAAAACTGGGCAAGGACGTAAAGGGCTAGTAGAGCGCCGTTGTGCTGGATAAGCTTGTCGTATGCGAAACCGATAATGATGAAGAGGATAGTGAGCATGGTGAAACCCATTAATTGGATCGGCTTGCGCCCAACCGTGTCCACGAGAGCTACCGTAACCCAGTACCCGGGAATAGAACCGGCACAGACGATAATCAAGTTACCCACGGCGGCGTTGCGAAAGACTCTGTACATGTTGGCACCCTTGACGTACTTGATGGCAGTCAAGATGACAGTGTTGTTGAGCCCAAGACCGTAGAATGCAACATCCAAGAAAAACCATGATCCAGCTGTACCGAGGAGGACCTTGCCGTGTTTCCATTGCGAATAGTGGCGAACGAAGTCTTTCCAGCTGGCCTTGGGAGTGTCAAGACGAGCCTGGGCGTCTTGGATGGTGGCTGCACGAGTGATCTCGTCGGGATGACCCTCGAACTTGCCCTGGATATAAGCCTTGGTATCCTCGCCGGCCTTCTCGACATCACGAGCCACATCGAAGGTGTATCGAGGGGTCTCAGGGATGGTCAGACGGTAGTAGAGGGCGATGCAGCCGGGGACGGCACCGAAACCGATGATAACGCGCCACATTTTGTCAACGGCCAAACCGCAGACACCACCACAGGCAGCTGCGGTTTTGGAACTCTCGAGGGAGTGCCTGAAACCGGAGGCGACAATGAGAGCGATGATGGCGGCGACGAATTGACCAATTCCCTGCATGGCGAAAACAGAGCCCATCATTGCGCCTCTCCATTTTGTAGTAGCAAATCTGCGACTGTCAGACCAAAACGCCAAAAACTGAACGGACCGGAAAAGCCTACTCGGAGCTGATGATAGATGACAATGGGTAATCTCCTCCAATTCCGATCCCCATGATCACCCGCCAGAAAATGAGGATACCGACGATGGAGATGGCCGGAGAGGCAGAAGACAGGGATTGAGCGAGAGTAGCGACGATGATGATGATCAACTCGATTCCATACATCTTCTTTCGACCGAAGATATCAGCAGCAGCACCGAAAGCGACTTGACCAATGACCGTTCCTCCAGACGTCGCGACCTTGATGGCGGTATCCGCACTGCTCGGAATTTGGCCTGGCCCAACTTTCGCGCCGTGCCAGTACACGACTCCCAACATGCTGGTCACGAGGTTGATGGCGAAGATGTCGTAGGCGTCTGTGAAGAAACCAATGCCTGCCACTACCACCGCACGAACGTGGTACCATCCAAACGGCGCCTTATCGATCTCGGCGAGAGCGAGCCTTCGTCGCTCGTTGGGGTCGGCGATGTGGGCGTAGTCGTTGTGGAAGTTGTGGAAGGCAGCATTGCCGCCTACTGTCTTGGTAGCCATGTCGAGAAAGCAAAGCAATCCAAGTCAATGTAAAGCTTGTGTTGGTCGACTGGGCAATTGATGATGGACAGCAAAAGGAGATTGTGTCAACTTGCATGAAGGGGTGGGAGGGGACAGTACCCTTGATATACAGTATTAAGGTACTACTGCGTACACTTACCATCGGACGATAGTTTGCTTTAGTGGCACCCTCCGGTTTTCTGCCACTACTGACTAGCGGACAGCCCACTGCTCTCCCAAATGCAAAACAAAAACACGCAGTCGAGACTCGAGACTCGAGCGGCGAAGATGCCGATTCCGTTATTACGATTGCTATACTATCCCTGTGCTACGGTGCTCCGCAGTCACGATATTCTACATAGTACCGAGTGCTGGTGGTCCCCCAATCTGCATCGCAAAGCCCGGCAAGCCTATCATGCGTCCTCGGGGCCGCTTAAAGAGCCTTCCCACTCGTGCCACCAAAACCACTAAATTCCAAGCACCAGAGACCTTTTTGCCTGCCAAGCAATGATCGATTGCACAGCTTCAACCAACGAGCCAATTACGCTGTCCTGCAGATGCCCGTGCAAGCAACCCTGACCGCTGCACTTGTCCCCTTCGAGTCGTCTGTGTTGGGGCTCGAGGCTGGCACACAGCTAGGGCTCGTCTATCACGAATCATCTGTCACAACCCGGAAATCCCATCCTGATCGGCCCAGTCTAAGTATAAGACCTCGAACAACCGCGACCTTCTTGGGTCCTTGGCGCCCGACGCTGCCCCCCCACCATCCCGTGCATCTCTATCAGGACTACCGAGTATCATAAGACTGTCTAGAATGTCTTCTCCATAGCCTTTGAGGCGAAGCCTGGTTGGCTTGTGGCAGCAAGTCACAGCTGCTCCTTCACGAACGTGTCTCTTGGCATATCAAATTGCTACATGGCCCTGGTTATGATTACTTCTTCCATTACATCAGGAGACTGACGGAGATGCCAAGGCGTTCTGGTCCTGACATAGGGCATATTCCCTAAACCCTGGGACAGATCTTTGTACACTATCGCTTGCCAAAGCATCCCATGCGTACATACAGCAACAACGGTGGGGGTCTGGTGACGCCGCAGTGGAGAGGCTTGGGGAGACAAAGACGCATTGGTTGTTCCCATCTGTGTGGGATTGATGCAGCATCATCACACACATGCATCGCAGCATTGCTCGTGTGGCAAGAAGCATTGATAGGTAGGCAGAAGCACTCTAGAACGCCATATCATGCCCGTCCAGCATGTCAGCAACAGGTTTCGGCCGTGCTCTCTTCGGTTGGTGGGGGTAAGATTGAGATGTCGTTGAAACGGGCCAATGAAAGTGAGCACGTGGACACTAAACTGCGTAATGACTAAGGTACCTGACTTGGCAAGAACTGGGCCCGTACCCTCATTTGGGTTTAGGCCTTTCTTGCCGTGAATATCTAAATTCCCCGGAGCGGCGGCTAACTCCTAGCTCCGACTACTCTAGGACAAGTTAATGAGGACTGTGGACCATAGTCTGTAGTACATACACAATAAGGACACCGGCACTTGCGTTTGATGATATTGCATGTCACGTGCTACAGGGATCCTGTTCTGGAATATTCCGTCCTGTTCACCGATCAGGTCGACTACATTATGATTATATATATGATTTGCGTGATATCAGCATCTGATGGGAAACATAAGAAATAGATTTCCCTTCGTCCATCGCCACCACAATTGATCTTCATTTCTCCACAATCCACATCCGATCGACATCCCATTACGGAGCAGTTTGCTGTTTTGGTTTTCTTGACTAGCTAGTAAATGCCAGTCTCACCATAGTTGGGGTCTACTATGTATCGAGCTCTTTCTTCACGTGCTCGCGATACCGCTTCTCATTACATCGCGTTACTTTCTTGATGCTAAATGTTGGTGCAGACAACAACCAATTGAGCTCATTTCCTTTCAACCCTCGCGGCTGCATTCAAATTACCTAGGCAATAACCTGCTAACCTTGACTGCCAGTGTCTGCCCCAGGAACTACGCCGCGGGGCATTGCTCTTTTCTAGAATTTCTATGTTGGTGGCGCTCCTTCTCACAATGACGTGTTGGTACTTGGTGGGTACAGAGTATTTGACGGAACTCCAAGTGCCTTAACAAGTGTGGAGATGAATAAACCTCGAAAGACCTCGAACAGCTACCGCCTCAAGAGCAACATGCAACAGTTATGACGGCTACAAGAACGTTTCAACGATCATCTGAATCTCCGGCTACTCTTCGGGGATCTCGCTCGATCGCTCCCAGCCCGGCAGGCAGCCCAAGTGGCAGATGAGTTCCACGCCCTACCGTTACATATCTATCTCAGTATACAACACCATCGGCTGCTATATCGTTCTAACGGATCACTGTCATAGTGGTTGTGGTGCTTTCCATGGAATGGCGAAGAACATGAGACACGACTTTGACTCCAATTCTCGATTCCTGTGTGTGGGCCAGATCTACTTCGCCTCTTTATTGAACATCCGTGTATGGATTGGAATAATTTCAGGCAACGAGGTCCTCCAACGAAGCCCCGAGCAATGACACAAAGCAGGCATACAACCTACCCCTAAGCACGTCCTCAGCGAAGCGCATGGCCCTCGATGAAAGACCATTGCCCTTTTAGAATGTGGAAGGAGTCGAGCGTTCCGTTCTCCTACATGAACAAAGTGAGAACCGCATTCTGGCGGACTACGCCCTTGGCGATATAGAACCCCCTGTAAAAACTACGTCAAACCCTCGGCCACATTACACCCACCGAAGGGACCCTATATCAACAAGCTATTGGTGGTGTGAGGAGTGCCTCGAACGCGCTGAGCTCCCGAAGATCTTTTACCGTCTGGACATGTTTGAAAGAAAACCGAGCGCGCAAACGAGGAGTCTTAGACTACAAAAGTCAAGAAGAGAATGAACCACATTAACTATACCTTTATCCTCATCTTAACCTCTTGATGCAGGGACTCTACCACGCTCCTACCCTTAGCTAGACTTATGCACCCCAGAGACAATATTCTGCTAAGATCGTATCTTCAGATAGTAAACATAGACTCCCCGAGCCTTTTCACACGATTCCAAATCCCCCATCCCCCCCTCCCACCAGCGTTCTATCAAACAACCAACCCCGTCAGCCCACCCCTTAGTCTCCTCATCCCCGAATACCAAGTCCATCCCCAAGCCTCGTCAATATCCGCAAGAAAGTCAAGAGTTTTCAGCTGGCGTACTGAAAATACTAGAAAATACACGTGACCATGGAAAATGATGGCATAATTTCCCCCCGTGGATCCAACCGAAACACCAAAAAAGTTGACGTGACCGAATCCAGGTAATCAAGAGGAAGGTGGAGTTCGAAATGTCCTGCAAGCGCGTAGAAAGAACCAAAAGAGCGCCCACAGCATTTTCGAATACGGACCCTCACTTTCGTCTCTCGGCTTCTATAAATTTAAAATGCGCACCATATCTTTTTTCCTTCACTCAACTTTGCGTGAGGTAAACACCACTTCTCTCATGCCATATATTAGGTTGTCAAACACATTCTACTCATTCTATCTTTTTTTTTTCCCAATTAAATTTTATCAATACGGGTTAATGACTTCAAAAGTTATACACTTGAGATCCGTCGCTAATCAAACATGATTGTTCGTATATTTTTAGATGTATTTAAAGTCAGAGAGTTTATTTATATACTCAACTTTATCTGTTCTCTGCATTAGATGTAAGTGTAGTACTATGTAGCTACGATGATAATGTTTCTCGTTGAGTCAGTTGCTGAAGCATAAAGTTTGAGTAGCAACATAAGTGTCAAGCTATCACAGAATGATTGGGTTCAAAATAAGATCAGCTAAGTTTAGGAAATATAATGTTCGAAATTCTCCCCTTAGATGGTGAATATTTCTCTACTTTGTAGATGGAATGTTAGGATCTACTATGTATTAGTCTTCTATAAAAGAACAATTTTGAGTATAGATTTTACTACGTGATTTAACAACGCCAGATTGACTTGTATATACGTCGTAAGCATTGATATTTTCAGACGCATTATTTCGATCGCCTTGTCTCGCCCATCACATTCTGCTTCTCCTTCTCAACTTTCAACCTTTTCTGCTCCGTATCAAAATTCCTTCCCTTATCTGCCAAGCTATCCCATTCTCTCTTCTCTTCATCCCGTAATCCGCCCGGGAAGAACGTCTGTCGCATACTCGCTCCGACATGTGGGTAGCTCTCTTCCACCTGGAGCAAAGCACCCATAACTTTCTTATTTCCAATAACCTCAATGAAATCTAGATGAACCCCAAAGGCGCTCGGTTTCCTTTGCCAGCCTGCAACAGCAACATTATCTAGCATCCCTATGCCACCGACAGCTAATAAGAACCACGAGTTTTCTTTCTGACCGGCTGCGGAAATGAGCAGAAGTATCCACAAGACGGCTAGCACAGCAAGTGCAATCCTTGTAGACATTGTAGCGGATACATTCACGTTCACTGGCCCAGCCGCCAAATCTTCCAGGTCGAGGCCTCTTCCATGCTCTACAATAACGATAGCATGTTGGCTTCCATTTCCCCTGGTGAGGATGACTGTCTTATTCGTGTTGCGCCGACATGCCCATTTCTCCTTCTTCCACTGCGGAAAGCTCCCCGATAAAAATGCAAGGACAATCCCGGACGCTGTGATCATCAAGATTCCCCAGTCTCCAAATAAGCCATAGGGGATTGCTGAAATGCCAAGCTGGATCAGTGCAACCACGAAGCCGCTGCAGTAAATCCAGTCTTGCACTGGAACACCCTGCTCCCGTTCAGTGCTTTGTTTATAGATCGACACACAAAGCCCTACTTGCGCACTCTTTATCAGCTTCTCCTGTGAGCTTTCCTCCGCTTTCTTCTTGTCGTCAGCCCACTTTTCCTCTATCATACTCTCTACTTTAATCCGTGCATCTTTACTCATCCAGCTCTCAAAATCCCTGACAAGTCTTCCTAATATCCAGCTAGAATTATTCCTCACATATCCATTCTTTCCGTTGATGACGATGCTTGGGCTATCTGGTGCCGATGGCATGAGCTTGTTCTCACCTACGGCGAAGACAAGGGCTGATACTCCGTAAGCGACCCAGCCTAAAGTAGAGAAGTGGATTAGAATACTTCAATCCAGTGCAAGGGGCATGACGTTGAATGACTCTGAACTCGCCAAATGAGAACGCGACTGGTGTCAGGGCTCCCCCAGCGAGCTGTGCGAGAGCACGACTGATAACGTCGGGGCCGAGGATGAGAAGGACGGAGAAGACATCGCTCGGATGAGTCCATTGGGAGCGGAACTCTTGACGGGCCGTGGTGAAGTCAAAAGTTTGTGATCGCGGCATCAGGGAAACAAAAAACGGCGCCATTAGATATATCGGCAATAGTAAAACTAGGGGCTTCAGAGCTTTACAGTTATGATCTGAATAGTCGAATGATGCTATCGGGGACGTGGAATGATTCTCTGCACTAATCAATATACTATAATTATGGCATGACTTATCATCAACTGAATGAAGATGAGTCCTCGTAGCAACAAAGCGCTGCGGCTATTCAGCTATTCTATTCTATGCAAAAATGTGGTTACGATTTTCGATTTTAGCGAAAATCGCGGGGCATAAAGCACAAGCACACGCATGCTCTCACATGCTCGTTGTCTACAATTCTACTGACTTGAGATTAGGTCGCGCAATGAGATGGAAATCTCACGACAAGATGAAATGAGTTTAGATGAAACAATTTTGAAAAAAAATGGAGAGAACTTTATCTCACTTTCATCTCACTTTCATTTCATTGAAATATATAACCCAAACCCTTTTGGGAACGTCAGGACTCTTTTCCCAGTGTTCAAAACCCTAGCTGCCCAGAACCAAAAACCTTCCTCTCGTTCCTCGTTCCAAGGCAATGGAAAATTCAAAGGCACCACCTTGTCACTCACAATAGTTAATTCAGTAACCAATGCAACTTCGTCGCCTCTACCGATCCGTCGTTTAGAACTGCGCTTTCAGCAATCTCACCTACAGCATCAACACCCAATCCCGGTGTCTCGACGCTGCTCAGAGTCGCAAGTAGTACAACGGGGCAGTGGGTTCCCTGGACTAGATCATTGCTGCATAATATTCTTGTCTTCCCATATGGCAGAGTCTCATCGATCCATTTTTCGAGCTTTACCGTCTTCAGTCCTGGGAACATAGAGATCTGAACTTGCACCTCGCCCGCGTTCTTATCAATCACTATCAAATCGAAAAAGACCTTCTTTTCCGGCTCGTTATAACCACGATGCTTAACCGATTTGACTGCCACAGTATACCAATATCCGACTAGCATACCCATCGCGCAGTCATAATTGTCGTTGATCTCACCTTGTAGCTGCACGAGGTACTTCGGTGCCCATGAGTAAGGTGGGGGAAGTCCACGAGGACCATGCATTCCAGCAATCCTAGACACATGTCGTGGTTGCGAGCGAAATATCTCCATGATCCCATCTTCGTACGTCCAACCAGTCTTCCATTCAAGTCTGAGTAGTGCAAAAAATGCTCGAGCATAGTCGACATCATTGGTGGTTGATCGGTGATCACAGGACATTGCAATATCGGCCAAAGATATACCAACATCCGGATGAGGGAGAAGGCGGTCGAAAGTGAGCCGTAGTTGATGCCATCGAGGGTAATCTAAGACCTCTTGCTGCTTGAGAGCAGTGACCATGTCCTCAAAATCAATGACATGAGTAGCTGTGATGATCTTGGCCTTTCGTGCCAATTTCACCTCCTGATACGTCCAGACTCTCGTCAGCCACTGCCCGCAAGAGAGAAGTGCAGCTGCATCTAAGGGATCGCCTGAGCTGAGCTGCAGAGTGAGACCGTCTAGAATAATTATAGCCTCTGCATTTCTGTAGACGTTGTGAAGACTGTTGATGATGAGTACTTTCAAAGATTCATAGCTTCCAGATGCAGTCGGCAAATCGGATTTCCTTGGAATGGCTAGAAGATCAAACCAGATCCATTCCCAACCGGTCCAACCAATTATATCCATCATCCGCTTGAAATGAGACATGTTGAAGCCTCGTGGATCCTGCTCACTTTTCTCGTCATTGAATTCCAACCCAAGAGTTTCCCCCCAGACGTGCGATATTGCAGCATAACCTGAGTCTAGGATACGGAACTGACCCCATTTGTTAACACAGAGTACTCTGCCCGATGTGGCTGCCTGCTCCATCATCTCCAAAGGGGGCTTCACGAAAAAGGACGAAGAGATCGTGTGAATGTTCAAGTCTTTAATCCCACGGACAGCTTTTTCTCGATCTGCCTTTGTAGCCATCAGCAGAAACGGTGATCCCACAACTGCAACAGTGTTAACAGCTCCAAGCATAGCAACTTTCATTCCAAGCTCTTTCCAACGCCGAGAACCGTTTGGTAGAGTACGGAATTCGGGCCCGAGAGGATAAAGTTTCCTACCCGAAATGGGTGGGAGAAATCGGAAAAGAGCCGCGACATGGTTAGGAGACCAGTTGCGGAGTTCGTTCAGGGATGCTAGTAAGGCTCGTTGAGGTCCGATCCAGTTTTCTTTCAGGATCTGCCGGATCTGTTCTTGTATGGCTTGCCCTGCTACATCGACTGAAGATGCATCAGCGCTGTCAGCGTTGGTGGCCGACTCCATGACGGACGCATTACACAACAACACTCAGACAGAACGATCAATGAACATGATTTGCTCAGGAACAAGATGTCAGAAGATGAGGTGTGGGGGCTTGTGAGGCTGAACGAAGCCGAACGTGATTGGCCCCTCACTGCCTAAAGATAGGTACTCGTGCCGCCGAGAAGTGTTTAGGCTGTGTACTTGATAGACGATGCAAAAACCAGACGGCAGCCAGAATATTCTCGTCACAAAGTGATCTCATACATATGAATCGATTTATTCGAGGTTCAATGACTGCGGCTTACACTCTCGATATTACAGCCAGAGACTTTCAGGCCATACAGGAAGCAGCTGCTTCAAGGGTTAAACGCGATGGTCAACCCGGGACAGTAGCAGCAAAATTCGAAGTCGTAAAAGTGAGCGAATGCAGAGAATTGGCTTCAGTTAGGGCCAAAAAAGAGGAGGAGAAGGCGAAGAGGGCCGAAAAACGGAAGGAGAAGGCTGAGTTGAAGAAGCGACCATCCGGCGTCACAACGGCTGAGTTCCTACTTTCTTAGAGAAATATTTAGAACATTCGAATTGTAGGACGAACTCCGAATTTGAAGCTATTCAGAGTTCAATTGAATTAATGATTGATTTTTATGTGGTTGGGTTGCCAAAAAAAAAACGACACCAAGCCGAGGTCGGAAATTGAGCCGATGGCCACTATTCTAGTTCTATGGGGCCGCGTCGCATAGAATAGTGGTGGCCACAATTAGGTGAATTCTTCTAATATTCTCGTGACTCGTGAGGGCTCCAATTTAGCGTGCGCGGAAACCTCGTGCAAACAAGTAAGGTACTGTAGAATCTGGTGAACGTTTGATGATTCTCTTAAATCCGTGCAAACTCCGCTGTAAATTTCTATTGACCTTATACATAGATATGCGTCGACCAATCCACAACACTGCGAAGCTTCCTCGGCGACTATTCGAAGAAATTGGTGTCGCAGGTAACCTCTACTCCACGTAATACATACCTCGTGGCTGATATGCCGTAGAAGGAAATAATGTGGGTCGGAACAAGCGCACTGGGCCTGCAGTCCGCAAAGAGCGCAGAAAGGTCGCAAGAATACAGAAGAAGGCCAGGAACCTGCCGTCAAAGTCGGTATCCTTACAGAAGACTTTGAAGCAGCAGTCGAATCAAAGGAACTACAGTGATAGCGACAAGTCCTCGTCTGCTACTGAGGAGCATCAAAGCAGGGCAGTTGCTGAACCATTAAATCACCACAAGTTGATACTCAAGCCCGCAAGGCCAAATTACGACCCATACTCAAAGGGTGTCACTCGGTCTCCTCGTTCACATTCACCGCCTCCGCGAGTCAGAGTATCCCAGGGGACAAAGGACCGGCTGGCTGCCGATGATGAAGAGATTGCAGCTCTGGAGAAGGCGTTGGGAGTGAAGGGCAAGAATAAGCTACCTAATGTATTTGAGGAAGATGGTCTAAATGAACTGTTGAGTGGATTGGACGATACGGGACTTTCGGAAGAAGCTTCATTGGGAAAGAGGAAGAGAGGCGAGGGAGATGAGTGGCTGGAAAGGAAAAGACAGAAAGCTCTAAGGAAGCTCCAAGGTACCGATGAGATTGCTGCCGAAGATATCTCTTCGGCAGAGGTTAGCGGCCGCGAGGAAGGAAATCTGAGCGATGATAATCCGGAAAACGAGGAAGATTCGATGGATAACGATGAGGATGAGGCTGTCCCTTTTAAGGAACCAGACGAATACTTGTCATCACCACATGCTACGACCCAAAAGGTCCGAGAAAATCCGTATGTCGCTCCTGTGGCGCCTTCTGATGGTACAGCACCTTATAATAACGTCCCGCCTTTACTGAGAGATGCGAACGGAACACAAACAGAAGAAATCTCGCGTCTGAGACGAAAGATTCAAGGCCTTCTCAATCGAATGTCAGAAGCTAATCTTGTCTCCATTCTCGGAGAAGTAGAAAAACTGTATCGAGACAACCCCCGACAACATGTGTCCACAAAGCTACTTGACCTACTATTGGGCTTACTTTGCGATCCCACGAGCTTGCAAGACACGTTCATTATCTTACATGCAGGCTTTATTGCAGCTATATACAAAATCATAGGAATGGATTTCGGAGCGCAGGCGATCCAAAGAATTCATGAGGAGTTTAACAAATTTTACAAATCGGAAGCAGGTGGGGACAGTAAAGCCAAGAGGTCGATGAATCTCACAAGTTTATTGTCAGAATTGTACAATTTTCAGGTTATTGGTAGCAATCTGATCTATGACTTCATTCACCTTTTCCTAGAAGAACTGACAGAGACTAATGCTGAACTACTATTGAAAATTATGCGCAGTAAGTTTGTGGACGCTAATTGCGATGATGAAACGAATATACCTTCTTACGAATTTACTAGGCTCTGGGCTGCAACTCCGGCAAGACGATCCATCCTCATCACGGAATATTGTCGTTTTGCTTCAACAAGCGATTGAAAAAGCTGGGCATACAAACCTATCTGTGCGGACGAAGTTCATGATTGAGACCATCTACAATATAAAGAACAACCGCGTCAAGACTGGCATTGCTGCATCTACAGTCACCTCCGAACATACCATTCGAATGAAAAAGATACTAGGTTCTCTCAACACTCGGAACATCAAAGCTAGTGAGCCTCTCAGAATTGGACTCAAGGACATCCAGGAAACCGACAAACGAGGAAAGTGGTGGCTAATAGGAGCAAGCTACAAGGACGAAGTTCGAGATTCTGGCGAACAGATTTCTAATATACCCAGCTCAACCACAAAGGGTAGCAAAGAAGCAAGAACATTAGACAGTGCAGCTACAGATTTGATAGCTCTTGCCAAGGAACATCGCATGAACACTGACGTTAGGCGCTCTATCTTTATTGCAATCATGTCTGCCACCGACTATAACGATGCCTATCTTAGCTTGCAGAAGCTAGGCTTAAAGAAGAAACAAGAGCAAGAGATACCGAAGGTGCTGGTCCACTGCTCTGGAGCTGAGAAATTATACAACCCGTTCTATACTCTGCTCGCACGGCGAGTGTGTTCAGACAGGAAGCTCAAAATGGGGTTTCAGCTGTCATTGTGGGAGCTGTTTAGACGTATGGGTGAAGGCGAAGACGACAACAAAGAGGATGATGACAGTGATGACGAGGACACACTCTCGCTGAGATATCTAGTCAACCTGGCGAAGATGTTTGGCACCCTCGTAGCAGAGGGTGGTTTAGGGCTCGGTATACTTAAGGTAAGTGCCCCTATTCACGTGTCCAAAACGAAATACCAAGACTGATGTCGCTAGATGCTCAACTTTGCCTACCTACAAACCAAGACTCGAACCTTTGTTGAACTCACGCTGATTACCATTTTCCTTGAGTTACAGCGCGATTCAGGAGATGGGAAGGCAGAAGCACCTATTATTGAGATCTTTCTTGGTCCCAAAGAGGCTCCAATCATGGCCAGAGGCTTGCAATACTTTCTGAAAAAGGTTGTTAGCAAGACTGATGTGGCTGGTAGCGAACAAGATAAGGAGAATGTCAAGTGGGGATGTAAAGTAGCAGGCGATGCTCTGAAAGCTATAGTTTCCGGAACAATCGTGGGCGAGTAGGACCGGGGACAGGCTCTCATCCAATTTGTGAAAGCCTACAATCCCAGCATCTGGGATAGGTAGAGCCAAAGAGGCATCCTCAATTATCCAATATCTCGTCCGTCAGCTTTATCCACTTTATGCACTTTGGAATGAAGTCTCTGGCCTACCTTGAACTAAAATACATTGAAACAAACTTAAGAGTAGATGTCGGTCAGCGGAAAGGGTTAACTTCGCGTTAACCGACCTTGTAGGGCTGATCGCTGTTGCCGCCACTGGCCGAGCTCCGGTCCAAAGAAATCATGAACACCGAAGATTGAGCTACATTTTCCAAGAAAGCGAAGCATACTTCTTGGTCTAAGGTTTTCCTCTTCCAGCTTCATCCTTGGTCTTTCCTCGCTGTTCAGTCGCGTTTCATTATGTTCCGCAATCTGGTACCCAGAGCGCCTTCAAGGACCATATTAAGACCATTGAGCGCCAGTTCCTCAAGCGCATTCGACCCACCAACATTCTATTTCGTCAATCGGACGTGGAGAGGATACGCGACAGAAGCTCGTAAGCCAGTTCATCAGAAGAAAAATGAGGCAATGCTGATTGCTGGTAGAGGAGCATGATCTTGTCATCATTGGGGGTGGCGTCGGAGGCTATGTCGCGGCAATAAAAGCAGGACAAGAGGGCATGAAGGTATGAGGCATCCGGGACGTAAGTTTCGGTCAAACAAACGGCAAAGGCTTATGCTGGTCTAGGTGGCATGTATAGAAAAGCGCGGAGCCTTGGGAGGAACATGTCTTAACGTCGGCTGCATACCCTCAAAATCGTTACTCAACAACTCACATATGTACCACCAAATTCTGCATGACACGAAAAAGCGTGGTATTGAAGTCGGCGATGTCAAGCTCAACCTACAACAGATGATGGCCGCAAAGAACACTTCTGTGGACAGTCTAACGAAGGGGGTAGAATTTCTATTCAAAAAGAACAACGTCGAATATGTAAAGGGTACTGCTGCATTTTCTGGGGAGCACGAGGTCAAGGTCAATCTGATAGACGGCGGAGAGCAAACGTTCAGAGCCAAAAATATCATCATTGCTACGGGCAGCGAAGCCACACCCTTTCCAGGCCTGAACATAGATGAAAAAAAAGTGGTCACAAGCACAGGAGCAATTGCGCTGGACAAAGTGCCGGGAAAGATGGTGGTTATTGGCGGTGGTATCATTGGTCTTGAAATGGTTGCTCCGCCTATTTGAGTATACCTGTCCAACACGGAAAGCTGACCGAAATCGAACAGGGCTCAGTATGGTCCAGATTAGGGTCCGAGGTGACAGTGGTCGAATTCTTAGGACAGATCGGAGGCCCTGGGATGGATGCCGAAATCTCAAAAGCGACCCAAAAAATATTACAAAAGCAAGGCATGAAATTTAAGCTTAACACCAAAGTCCTCAGTGGCGACGACAGTGGCGAGGGCGTGAAGCTCGAGGTCGAAGCCGCTAAAGGTGGAAAAAAGGAGACCGTGAGTCCCACTCCGCATTCCCGCCCCTTTATGCCTAACTAAATCCCCCGTAGCTCGACGCAGACGTTGTCCTAGTCGCCATCGGCCGCCGGCCCTACACAGCCGGCCTTGGCCTCGAAAACATTGGCCTCGAAGTCGACGACAGAGGCCGCCTCGTAATCGACCAACAATACCGCACCAAACTCCCCCACATCCGCGTCATTGGCGATTGCACCTTCGGACCCATGCTCGCCCACAAAGCCGAGGAAGAAGCCGTTGCCGCGATCGAATACATTAAGAAGGGCTACGGCCATGTCAACTACGGCGCAATCCCCAGCGTCATGTACACACACCCCGAAGTTGCATGGGTTGGCCAGAACGAAGCAGAATTGAAAGAGCAAGGGGTCAAATTCAAAACGGGGAGTTTTCCGTTCAGTGCCAATTCAAGGGCGAAGACGAATCTAGAGACGGAAGGGCTAGTCAAGTTCTACGCTGATGCGGAAACGGACCGGATACTGGGCATTCACATTGTAGGGCCGAATGCGGGGGAGATGATCGCGGAGGGGGTGCTGGCGATCGAGTACGGGGCGAGTAGTGAGGATGTTGGGAGGACGAGTCATGCGCATCCGACGTTGGCGGAGGCGTTTAAGGAGGCGGCGATGGCGACGTATGGGAAGGCGATTCATTACTAGGGGGTTAATGTGGGATGCGGAGGAGAATGGCTAGGTTGTGGGATATGTGAATAGCGACTTGTAGCATAGGGATTTCTTGTCTAAAGGTCGCTGGGGAAATTTCATTCCTCAGGCTATTCTAGGGGTGTGGCACTCTAACCTCAGAGGGTTGTGGGTGAGCAATGTCTTGCATCTGCTGGTTTGGTGTGGTAGACAAGACAAAAGCTCTGCTCAGAGGCGAACGGAGCGTTATCTCCCCACTCTGTATGACAGTGAAGGTGCGCAAATAGGTCCAAAGAAATCAAAGATATTCGAAAGTGCAGCGATGGACGGTTGTTATTAGAGGCAGAGGCGGTAAACCACTGCTGAATGAAAATGCCTCAATCAAGACCCAACTTCCTCCCCAAACACCATATTCTCAATCCGCAACACCAAAATCAAATACACACCAACTCAAACAATGACATGTCATTCATACACCGAGTCATACCCTCCTCCGTACCCTCCATACCTGCGCCCACCACCAAGCCCCCTCCTCCCATATCCCATCCCCATCCCCTCGTTATCATAGCTATGCGACCCATGCAGCCTCGGTAACCCATAACAGTCCCCACCATAATGGGCCGGTAAGCGGCCTAGACGGGAAATTTGATGGGAGCCGCTGCTGCTAAGAAACGTATTAGCGATGGGCGTTTTCTCTGCATGTATAATGGATGTATGAGATGCATACTGGCTACTTCGGCGGTTTGAAAGACCTGGGCCTGGGTTGATGGGACCGGTGCCGTCGGGGTAGAGGTAGTTGTGGGAGTAAGGGTCTCGCCGGGTGTGGCGAGAGGCAAAGTAGTCGTCGCGGTAGGGGGAGGGCAGGTAGCGGGAGCTTGGGTAGCCGCCGTGGTTATTGTAGCTGCGGTGGTAGTCGGAGTAGTCGTTATCCCAGGATACCATGGTGACGATTTGGGGTTTCCAGATGATCTAAATCAGTGGTGGAACGCGGTAGCGAAAAGGTAGGGAAGATTTAGGGACACTTTGAAAAGAACGCCGTCTGAAGGGAGATACTATATTTTTTTGGGGAAGAGCGATGATTTTATAACCATCTCCAAGCGTTTCTTTCGTAGTCACAGGGCATTAAAAGCATGGACCGGATGTTTGCTTGTGCCAGAAGCAAACTCGAGGCTTAGCCTAGGCTCAATGAGTTCGCTAAGAAGTTCGCCTCAGTATGCTTATAGCCGTTCCAGGAGCACAACTGGCAAGCAGGACCATCTGTCGTTTTTATCGACCAATGAAGCTTGTCCTGTAATGATTGTGGCACTTTCAAGGGCACTGAGCGAGATTGCTGCATGCGGCATGCCGTTAGATCAGTTCTTCCAGCAGGCGAGATTCGTGTTGGCTTGTCTCCATCGTTACGCTGTTTCCAAGAAGATTTTTTCCAACATCTAGGGGACCAGGTATTTGTCTTCAAGCTTGAGGCTTGGATCATTAAACCACTCTTGGTTGACAAACCTCAGGACTTGAGACGCTCCTGTTCTGGCCGAATCTTGATCTTTGCTTCGACACTCTAAGTATACTAAGTGTAATTAATTAGCAAATTGACTTCGTAATAATGGAACTCCATACTAACTCTTAATCTTGAGCTCTATACCTGATACTCTCACAGTAAAACGGATTCCTTGGTCAAGCGATGTCCCACCAAGCCAGCACGTTATCATCTGACTGCTTGTGGAAGATGGCAATGTAGGCACATGGTTTTTAGTACTAGAATCGTAGGCTTGAGTGAGGTCTCGCCAGCGAACGACTTTCCGATCACCAATGGAAGGTGGGAAAGGATCCCCAAGTTGCCGTATTTTGTCAAAAATTTTCTTTGTTATGCTGACGTTGGGAGACCTCCAATATGTGTTCGCCGTCTCGAAATAGCCGTATAGATCATAGAGCCTTTGTAGCCTAAGCCATGGTGAACCCCAGTGACTGGTAGCACTAAGGAAGAGTATAGCTGCGGCAATTCCATCTTTGTCGAAAACAACATCTGGAATCATATATCCAAGGGCTTCTTCATAGGCGAAATGGACCTGTTTTCCATGCTTCTGCAGATCCAATCCACGGTTACCAAGCCATTTGAAGCCGGTAAGAGTTTCTTCGACGCTGAAGTCATTTTCTGCTGCCATACAGGATAGCATTTGCGACGAGACCGCTGAAGTGAGCATATAGTCGTCAGGTTTTGCACCTGGGGATATTCTAGATCGTAAGAAATCTCCAAGGAGAACACCAACTTGATCGCCTTTAAACTGATGCCATCGTTCCCCAATCTTCTCGGCAACGGCAAAGCGATCTGCATCGGGATCGTTAGCTAGGATCAGGCGGATACCTGCTTGATCTGCCGTAGACATTGCAAGATCAAGAGCTCCCTTTTCTTCGGGGTTAGGATATTTTACTGTCGGGAAATCGGGATTTGGCTGAGCCTGCTGTCCGACTATTGTCATAAATCCACTGAGGTGGATCGCATTGAGGGCATCCGCCATGTATCTAAGCCCTACACCGTGCATGGGAGTATACACAAATCTGGGAGGCTTGCGATCACCCGGTAAGCTTCCAATTCTTGCAACTAATTCAAGGTATTTTGCTTTCATGGGAAGCAATATCGGCTCCTGAAGATCCTTATTCTCTGTGACACTCCAGGTTAATGGTTCCAGATTTCTTAGAATACAAGCAGCAATCATAGAATCTGCTGGGGAGTTGATTTGACATCCATTCGAGCCATAGACTTTATATCCATTGTCTTGGGCAGGATTGTGGCTGGCGGTAATCATTATACCTGCGGCAGCATGTAGTTGTGTCACACCGAAAGGGACCATTGGGGTATGAACCAACTCTTCATACCACCAGACTTTGATGCCTTTACACATGAACGCAGCAGCAGTGAGTTCTGCAAAGTTCATAGAATTATGTCGGGCATCATGGCCGATCACAACTCCCGCTGTAGCTGCACCTGGTTCATTTTCCAATAGATATTCAGCCAATCCTTGGGTGGTTTGTATTATTGTCAAACTGTTGAGTCGAGAAAAACCTGCTCCCATTTGAGCTCTCAAGCCGGCTGTGCCAAATGTAAGTCCTAGTGGTCGTCTTAGCATCTCCATCTAGATTTATGAAGAGTATGCGGTATTGCTGCTACTTACTATCACTGAGTCGAAGTTGAAGCTCATCAATCTTCCCGTACTCAACAAGGGTTTCAATCTCGGACCTGGTAGCAGGGTCCTTCCAAATGTAAGCACATAGACGCATTGTGTTGAACGTTGACTTTGCTTATAACCTTGTCCAATCGTAGCCATTCTTCTGCAAGCTTCTCCATACCCGTGTTTCAGACGCAGCGAAAGAGATGTCGTAAAGAACGCCTTGAGAGCAGCGAGACGAGAAAGAAACAAGAAGTTATGTGGATGGAGGGCATAAATCAATATACAGCTTTCTAAAAATCTATGCTAAGAATGACAGAAACCCATAAATCTATCTCTGAAACAGGAAACTATCGACAGGGTTCAAGACCAAGCCTTCAAATATATGTAGACCGTTACTAATGTTGACCGAAAAGGGATAAATAAGTTTGGGGACACGATCGAACCTCGGTTACAAAGGCCTTACGGGTATTCTATTTCAGTTACTAGCGTTTTTCTCAGTCCTAACCAGAATACCGAGTGCTTGGTGGTAGCAGCGCAGGCTGCCCGGCATGGTTTCAGGTAGCACCACAAGGGTGCCTCGTAAGGAAGTGATCTTGTCTCGGAATCAGGTTGAGAGCATGATTGCAGATGGTAAAACTGTCATAATCTTAGACAACAAGGTTCTTATGGTGGTGATAAAGTAATAATGCATATGGTGGGCCGGGACGCTACCGACGAAGTCAATGCGTAGGTACCACCGATGTTTATGATACGGCACTGCTAATGCATCTAAAGGCTGCACTCGGAGGAGGCACGAGAGCGCATGCTCAGCTATCAAATCGGCAAAATAGACGGACGGTGGAACAACTTCTTACCTCCCATACGAGGCGGCACATTTCGGAAATATAGCGAGCCAGGGGAGCCAGATACAGCAGAATATAGAGCTGAAATCTTGAGTCAGGCCAGCACTCCACCAAGATCTCCGATATTCGAGGCGGCTGAACCGTCTAACAAACTCAGACGACGAGGTATTAGGAAGTATTCGGATCTACATGAAGTTTCCTTCCTTTCATCATTGTCGTCGATTAAGTCACTTGAAAATCCAAAAATAAGCAAGCTGTCCCATATGGATGCCTATACCCAACAAGAAATCTATCTGGATCTCGCCAAATACCCTGCATTAGATCATGCTACACAAGATAATATTGTACAACGGTACCGTATATTGAATGATCGAATCCGAGCGGAAGGGCTTTACCAATGTGACTACACTTCCTACCTCTTCGAGATCAGTCGGTACCTTCTGCTGTTCAGTATGTTTCTTCTGTGTCTACGGATGGGTTGGTATGGTACCAGTGGCCTTTCCCTCGGTTTCTTCTGGCACCAATTAGTATTTACAGCCCATGATGCCGGACACATGGGAATAACTCATAGCTTCGCCGTCGATACGGTGATAGGAATTGTGATTGCAGACTTTCTGGGAGGCCTTAGTCTAGGCTGGTGGAAGCGAAATCATAATGTACATCATATAGTTACGAACTCGCCGGAGCATGATCCGGATATTGAGCACATGCCTTTCTTTGCCATTTCACACCGGTTCTTCGAATCTCTTCGAAGTACATACTACGACCGAGTTATGGCCTACGACCCGTTTGCGAAGTTCATCGTACGATACCAGCAATACCTCTATTATCCAATCCTCGCCCTCGGGCGCTTAAATCTGTATCGTCTCAGCTGGGAGTATCTTCTCTTAGGACTCGGACCAAGAAAAGGTCCTGCGTGGTGGCACCGATGGTTGGAGCTTGCTGGACAGGCCTTTTTCTGGGCATGGTTTGGATACGGCGTTGTCTACAAGTCTATCCCGACCGTTGGCAGCCGAGTACTTTTTATCATGATTAGCCACATCGTTACCGCACCTCTTCATGTCCAAATTACTTTGAGTCACTTTGCCATGAGTACAGTGGACCTTGGTGCGAACGAATCATTTCCACAGAAGATGCTTAGAACCACTATGGATGTCGATTGCCCACAGTGGCTTGACTTTATCCACGGAGGTCTGCAATTTCAGGCTGTACATCATTTGTACCCCGCATTCCACGGCACAACCTCCGCCGAACGCAGAATCTTGTGCAGGAATTCTGCCAAGAAGTCGAGATACCATATGCCTTATACGGCTTTGTGGACGGTAATAAGGAAGTCATTGGACGGTTGGGAGAAGTTGGACGACAAGCGGCCATCTTGGCTCAATGCCAAAAGACAACGTCCGAAAATGGATTTTATTCTCATTAAAACGGTGTATCAGAACTTATGAGAGTCTGAACCTTTTTCGCTCTTGATGTAAGAAATTCCACGTGGGTTGAAATAAAACCGTAGCGTAAAGTAAATGAAATTCGCTTTAGCCCTAATCTGAATAGCGCCCATTTCAAACTCGACGACTCCTCCACCTACCATTAATTTGGAGTACTACTCCAGGACAAGCCGATATGAAAACAGGATCACAGAAATGCGGAACTACCGTTACCGTGCAATAGCTTTGCATCACTCCCGCGTCGCTTCGGAGCAGACGATAAAACACTCTTCACCCAACCTGCTATGTCTTTCCCTACTCGCCATTTGACAGAACCCTAACGCCGCTAACATGAACCACTCGAACGGCATCGCTATAGGGACGGCGGAAGTGGAGGTTCCAGGGGATTTGTGCCCCCTTCCAGAATGTACCTCCGCACAGCATCCTCAGAGTCATTGTCCACAACACAATCAGTCGTATCTTTTCCATGCCAAAGGAAAGTGAGCAATACGTGGCGTAGTTGCTTCAACATACGAATCACTGGAAGAGCGCCAGCCCAAGTACCACCAAACAGTCCCGCTCTTTGTATCACCAATACTTTGAGTGTGTCCTGCTGACGTTCACATAGGCCTACGAGCTCTTGGAATTCAATTTCAACCGTTGCTAAGCACAGTGTTCGCAGATTTCCCCAATGCGTGTTGCCTAGCACTGAATTCAGCGTGACTGGCATATCAGCCAAGAAGAGGTTGATGGCTCCGCTAAGACATATACGTTCGACCGAAGATGCTCCGGAAAGGAGGGCGCTCACGTAGCCTGACTGAATCCCCTCGGCCTCGATATTGTGTAGAGCATGGCAGACTTCCATCAGCACCGAGCCATAGTGTATCGAGATCTCTCGTGTATGTTTGAAAATGGCCATCGAGCTCGGAGTGAGAGGTTTCTGCATAGCTGCCAAAAGCATTGCTCTGGACGAGCCTTCAAACGATTTTAATGGTCTCCCCGACATGCTCCAAACTTCAAAGAAATCGACCAGCTGGGGTGGCGCAATGTCATTATCGACCTTTGGCTCAAGGCAGAATTGCCGTAAACAGTTCCTACCCCCCTTTTCAGAAATCGATCGCCTAGAATTCCACGAGCTCTTGAACCTCAAATGTCTCACACTTGGCATCACAGCCAAAGCTCTTTTGAAAATTGTTACGAGTTCTGATCTCCGGAGGATCGCCTGCTGCTGCTCGAACATCTGAACATACTCCCACCAGCCGCGAATGAGAAGGTTAAGCGTTGGTTGATGGTCTTCTAAATTATTAGTACGGCATGCGGTGATTGTTTCTGCCTGGCTTACCTTCATCCCCTTCAGACTCACGGATTGCGATCTTAAGTGATTCGGCTGATATCGTTGGGTCATCACGCCATGTCATAATATGCCCCACAAGAGCCAATATTGCAAGTTCATCTCCAACCTTGCTTTCCATTTCTTTCAGCAATTGCTCGATAACGGCGGTTGCGTACTGTCGCCGATCTAAGGCTAGGTGTCTGGAGAATTGAGCTATGTCGATGACGAGAAGTTTAATACCACGCCTGAAAAGCTCATGTTCAGCAACAAAATTGGCTACTATCAATGGCCGATTCCGTAAGGATATATTGAGAGCGTTCAAGTATAAGGGAGAGGATAGGTTCATCCATTTCGTGCACACCAATCTTGCATTGGCAATATCCTCCTGTGCCAAGTTCTTGAATATCTCTTCCAAAACCTCTGGCGGGACTTTCTCTATACCGAAGACGGTTGAGTTCAACGAAGAGGAAATCTCTAGCCACTTCTTGCAGACCAGCTTCACATTCACGATGTCATCCGGTGGTAAGTTCCTGAATATTTTTCTAATAATTTTTAGCGGAACGTTTATGATTCGGTTGGGCATTGCGAAATGCCTCAAATCGGCAGGATAAATGTCGAAGCCACCGGTGGAATAGAAGATGGTACTCCCAAGGGTGAGGTCGCGTTGCTAGGGCTGAAATAGTCTTATTTGGAGGTGAGATTATGGAGGAGAATTTGATGCATTCTGTGTAATTTCGAACAATTGAGAAGAAGGAAGGATGACCATGTCTTGGATCACACAAGATTGCGACATAAAGAAGTGTTTCCAAAGTCTACAGCCAAGATCAATAACATCTGGACTTGTGAATGCCATCAACATCTGATATCCATAAGGCGTAAGGCGTAAGGCGGAATGGCGGCCTTTCTATTGGCTCTCTAGCGAGTAGGGTCTCCGTAGGTGGCACTCCATGGTCTCTTCGACGTTGTACCTAATTGCGACCATTCACAAACATCTTTCTGATACTCATGATCGGCATTCCAGTCTCATCAAAATGGCAACAGTAGCAGCACGTCGCACGACATCTTCTCCTTTCGGGCGACGCCGGCTTCTCCGCATGCGCACAAGTATTTGACTCCAACTCAGCAGCAGCAGTACATCAACCTCAAGGCAACAGATCCAGCTTCTTGAGTCAGGAAGCTGCATCGACCCTGGAGGCGTCGAATGTTGTCAGAACAAGTGCTAGAAGACTGGAACTTTGCGCCAGTGCATGAGTTCCTCCGGTCGACCTCTCTTACGGAGAGATCATCTGTAGCAGTCTCTTTTGTAGACCACTCCCTAGCGGATCAGTACAATGCAGCTTCGCACCTTGGAGACTTTGGAAAAATATGGGAGTACCTCGGGCAGCCGTTGAGCGTACCAGCTCCCACAATTCAGCTATTACCACGCGCCGAGACAACTGCTCCTAACAAAGAAGATATCGAAATTAACGCAGCCTCGTACGACTTCCCAAAGGGCAAAGAAGTGAAATGGAGAGATGAGTTTGAGGGAGGAGATCTCACGAACAATGACGGCTTTGGCAACTCTACGATCGTTCCACTTTTCAAAGAAAGCCGGAGACAGAAGGCACGTAGGAGAAGTGAGTTGGACGAACTTGAGAGGAACCACCAGAAGACTTTGCCAAGTGGTAGTGAGAATGAATCTGAAAACGACATATGGACAGCAGAGCGCTCCCAAGCTCGGAAGGCTATAATCGATAGAGTTGTCCACAATACCCCTGAGAAAGCGGACAAGTTTGCGTCGAGTCTTCTATTGCCTTCAGGCGGACCTCAGCTCCCTATTATTATTGGCACATCCCTCGCTACCAGTCTGCGTGTCTTGGCGCGGACTGAGAAGCCATCCGCTTTACCAGAAGAGAGTGTATACGCAGAAGCAGCGGAGAAAAAGGCGAGACTCATGGCAAAGCTTCATGACGGATTTGTTAAAGAAAGGCAGTATCTCAGCAACATCAATTTCCTGTCAAGGGCTACCAGTGGCGATGATGGCACGGATATAGGCGTACATGTCTTTGTTGACGCATCTAATGTATGAGCATTACCACGGTTTTTCTTAATTGATGCCCTTGCTAACGATCGCAGATTATGATTGGTTTCCATAACGCAATAAAATTATCACGCGGTCTTTCCATCTCGAGTCGCCTGCGACGCCAACCGCTCTCATTCCACAACCTGTCACTCATCCTAGAACGAGGTCGTCCACCCGCTAAGCGCGTACTCGTCGGATCAGACAATTTTCCAGCCATTCAAGAAGCGAGAGCAATCGGCTATGAAACAAACATCCTCGATAGAGTACATAAAGCGAAAGAACTCACCCCCCGCCAGAAGAAATTCACCCACGTCATTCCGAATGGCACCTACCACGCTACCTCTGGGCAATCCAGCGGCTCTGAAACGACCGCTGCCACCCGCGCCCCCGAGAAATGGGTTGAGCAGGCCGTAGACGAAATTCTGCACCTGAAGATCCTGGAGAGCGTTGTTGACGCCAAGAAGCCATCAACCATGGTTCTCGCAACTGGGGACGCGGCGGAGGCAGAGTATTCGCAGGGATTTTTAAAGATGGTAGAGAGGGCGTTGGAGAAGGGGTGGAGTGTGGAGTTGGTGAGCTTCAAGCATAATATCAGTGGGATGTACAAGAGGAAGGAGTTCAGGGGAAAGTGGGGCCAGAGGTTTAAGATTATTGAGCTGGACGATTTTGTGGAGGAGTTGTTGGGTGTCCAAGGTAATCTGTGAGTGAGGCTTACAACGTTTGACGGCTGTGCCGTCTTTCCTTTTGCAACGGATGCGATAATGCAACAAGGCTGGCGGATGTATCAACCACGTGTCGAAAAATTACGAACGGAATGTCTTGTGGTATGTTTGTATGCTCGGGGGCTAGGC
>JAABUH010000994.1_pt1 | contig 35266 bp, 30 predicted proteins | sample 5559121 | NCBI WGS metagenome assembly JAABUH01 (sample SAMN10711871, study PRJNA513364) | rock metagenome | isolation source: Antarctica rocks | place: Antarctica: Victoria Land, Battleship Promontory nord | collected 2015-12-28
TCTTCCAGTCGTGTAAATCGATAGTTGCTGCTGCTTCTTTTTCGTCACTGAAAGATATCTGTTTAAGAGTTTGGAAAGTGGGACCGAAGTTATACCCATAGGAATCCAAGTTTTCGTACAATTCTTTTATTGCTGCTGCCATTGCGTGGACGGAGGTAGAATTGTGTTTCAACTCCTTCTGGGTTCACAGAGATCAATAGCGCTTTGTGAAACATCACGTCCTGGAACCTATAGCCCTTTATCCTTAGAGATGAGCTGGCTACTTGACGTGCTGCCTCGATTGCCATAACAATCATTCCAGCCGCAGGATATATTTCAGAGCCATTGAACTGGGATTGATCATCAGTGTACCGTCCTTAGCAGTACTCAGAACATAGATATACCTTGTGATCTTGTATCCATGGATTCTCCGCATGCCTGATGATGTTCCTCCATTTACCTTCCAGACGGTTCCAATCATTGGCTGGCAGACCAAGCAGCTCGTGCCGGCCAAACTTACGAAACCTAAAGTTGCTACTTAGTCTACTTTCCAGCCAGTACCGCTGTGAGTGGTTAAAGACATATTCGGGAAGATCAGTCAGTATCTGGAGTTTTGACTCTTCCACTCCGGGACTGTTTACTGCCACTAGGTCTACTCTGCAGCCCCTGCAGCGGAGTTGGCCTGCAAGCTGTAGGCTGGACTGCAGAGCAGAAACACCCTCCACAAGTGCTGTGCTATATCCAATCCCATCTGATTTGGAAATATGGTTCAGGGTTTCATTTATAGGTCTTCGAAGCGCAGAGTGAGGACCAATTTCCACCAGATAGTTAGGAAGGGCTGGGTAAGTCTTATCTCCAATACCTATCGTGTCAAGTAGCGGGTTCGAACACATCTGACTAAGCGCATCCCAAAACTTCACCTTAGAAACCATATTCTTCACCCAGTATTCACTTTGGCTAAGATGTTCCCTCGGGATATAATGACCGGTCACTGAGGATATCATAATTGGCATCTCCTTTCCGGCTGGCTGGGGGTTCAGTGGATCTAGGTCCTTGATCAGACCCAAATATTCGGACGCGATCGCATTCATATGCGCGGAATGATATGCCACATTCACCTTTAGTTTACGGATGTAAACATTTTCTTGATCCATTAAAACTTTCAGCGCATCTATACACTCCTCGTCACCTGTTATGGTATTGTTTGTCGGGCTGTTGGCACATCCAATAGCTAAGCGATTCGGACCGAGTTGGGCAGTGATTTCGGCAAGGAACGGCCGCAACGACGACTCGCTTAGCGCAACGACAGCCATCGAACCCGTGGTTGAGGTTTCCCTTGCCAACCGGGCAGCAAAGAAACCTCGATAAAAGGCAATTTTCCAAGCTGACTCTCGCGACAGACCACCAGCGCAATATGCTGCCGCTATCTCCCCGGATGAGTGTCCGACAACTGCAATAGGAGCGATGTTCCAGTCGGAAAGCAATTCCACCAATGCAATCTGCAGCGCGGTGCAGAGAGGCTGACTATAAGCAGGATCATGGACATTAGAGAGCTTCTCGCTCTGGAACAACTCATCTGCGCATCTGATTAGCATAGAAAACATGTCTAAAGTAGAAACATACCAGTAAGTGACCATTCACTACCCAGCATGTGCATGTAATCCTGTGCGGCATAGAGACTTTTCCGAAAAGTTGGGTAGGCGACTAGCTCGCGGCCCATGGCATACCATTGAGCACCTTGTCCGGTAAAGATGAAGCCCAAATTTAGGATTTGCAAGGATGAGCGGACAGGCCTTGAGAGCTTGGAGATTAAGCCGTCCTGAAGGTCACTGACCGATTTGGCGACGAAGAATGACTTCCACGGCAGATTACTACGTTTGTTCGAAAGTGTATAGGCGAGACTGTCAAGATATCCATTGCGGTAGTTGTGCGCTTTGAGTAGATGCTCTTGATAAGTCGCGGCCAACCGTCGAAGGCCAATTTCTTCAGAAGAAGACCAGATGAAGACTTTTGGCAGTTCATTTTCAGAGTAACCGTTAGAGCCGTTTCCATGAGATTCTCGAGCAGATAGGTTTGGTGGTAGGGCGTTCTTGTAAGGAAACAATTCCCCAAGCCTCGGCGATGAGCAGACCGTACTATGTTTAGCAATTATCCCACGAGCACTTAGGTAATTATACGCATCGTCAAGAACAGCGTGGGCATTGGTCCCTCCATAGCCGAAAGAATTCACAGACGCTCGACGGAGGCCAGACGTTGGCCATGGAGTGGTCTCAATCGGAAACTATCAGATGTGTAAGATGATGAATGCATTTGGAGGCGAGCTTTTGGTGGTGATCTTACTTTGATGTTCCATTCGCTAACCTTTATCAAAGGATTTGGCCTTTCGAACCATATGTTAGGAGGAATGATACCCTTCTCCAGAATCAGTATGGTCTTGATCAGACCCGCGAGCCCCGCGGCGCCCTCCAAGTGGCCGATGTTGGACTTGACTGCCCCTATCAGAAGGGGCTCTTTTGGACCCCGTTGATCCTTGAATACAGCACTTATAGCATTGGCCTCTATAGGATCTCCTACGGGCGTTCCGGTTCCGTGCGCTTCGAAATATCTTGTCGTCTTGGTACTAAGACCTCCCGTGACATATGTCTCTCGGATCATGGCTTCTTGCGCACTTTTGCTTGGCTGAGTAATTCCTGGCGTTCTACCATCCTGATTGGAGCCTGTAGCACGTATTATAGCGCGGATTGTATTACCGTCTTCTATTGCCTGTGCCAGAAGTTTGATAACGATAACGCCTGTCCCTTCCCCCCTTGCATAGCCGTTCGCCCGATGGTCAAAGCTATAACATTTGCTGTCCGGGGAAAGAAAATTCATGTTTGATAGGGGAATCATGTTTGTTTCTGGATTGAGGATAAGATTGCTGCCACAGACAAGCCCCTGATCGAAAGTCAGTGATTGGTCTTGATTATATCTTCCGTTGATTACAGGGATTACTATTACCATGCTAGATTCGTGACTTCGTAGACCTTGACAGGAAAGATGTAGAGCATTGAGGCTACTGGAACATGCAGTATCCAGAGATATACTTGGCCCACGCAAGTCATAGAACCAACTGAGTCGATTGGCGAGCATGGCGGTTCCCGTACCGGTAGCTTGGTATTTCCCTTGTAGTTCAGGGTCCCTTGCAAACAAAGTCTCATATTCGCGCGAGAAAGAGCCAACATGGACAGAGGTCTTAGAACCGACAACATCCTCCATGCGTATGCCAGCTGTAACAAGATTTAGTGACAGGAAACAGTGCCAGGAGCATTGATATTAGTATACCATTCTCGAGTGCGTGGTAGGTGCTTTCCAGTAAGCTTCGCTGCTGTGGATCCACGCAGGCAGCTTCGGCAGGTGGCATAGAAAAGAAGGGTGCATCGAAAGCAGCAATGTCCTCTTTTAAAAAATGGCCTCCTCGACCATTCATCTGGATGTGCTCGTAAGCATACTTCACATCTCACTAACCTAGGTGCATTATTTGGCCTGAGAAATCATACATACAGTGTCATGCCGATCCGCATTGGGATGATAGAAAGCATCAATGTTGAATCGATCTTTCGGTATCTCTGTCATGGCTGAGCGGCCTTCAAGCAACATTTTCCAAAAGCTTTCACCCGAAGTCGCATCTTGAGGAAATTTGAATGAAAACCCAATTACGGCGACAGGTTCAAGCTTGTCATGTTCCAGGTACGAATCTTTTGGACGGGCTGTACCATGGTAGGGAGCCTCTTTAGTCATACCATTCATGGATATTGAGGCCATATTTTCTTTGATAAATTGCGATGAAATCGAGCTTGGTCAAGTGCGGGTCTTGACTGTAACAAGACAATTTGTTCAACGCTGCTTTTGGTGGATTTAAGAGCCAATTCCTGTCTTCTCTTGTACGGACAAGCTCGAGTAGAAAATTCGATCCTCCTTCATGTATGTTCAATGGGGACCTCATACATGCCATGTGGGAATCCACAAAACTTAGAAAGTGGACTGATTGAACAGCCGCAAACCGTTCAATGATGCCTCATCCCCGCAACGCCGTTCAGCGACCAGCATGTGATGGAGGCATCCACGCGTACGGCATCAACAGCTCATACGGCGTAGACAGCTTATGGTATCTAGAAGGTAACATTTCAGCCGAAGAGTGTGAGGTTGCTCTAGGCTCCGGCTCAACGAGCAGTCTCAGCCCGGCTCCGCCTCAAAGTCAGTTTTTGCATTTTGGAGTAAATTGCAACCCTCCTTGATCAAGATGATAGCTCAATTGGAGCGCAAAACAAACCCTGTCTTTTGTTGTTGCCTGGAAGGCATACCACACGCATGCATATGGAAAGTTGCCCGGGCCGCACACTAGCACCCAATGTTGCTGTGCCTTCCGACTCTTGTGCTACCACATAGCTGCACTATTTTGATAGAACCCTGTGAGCAATTTACCCCACATCCCAAGCATGGTATTTTTCTAAATAAAAATTGGGAACGACAAGCATGCAGGCTAACCCTGTCGGCCATCTTGGATATTACACATCACCATTGCCTTTGTGAGAGACATTCAACAATTAAAGAGAAAGAGTCGATCATTGTGTGCTTCAGGTGTTCTTGTCAATTCTCGCTTCAACTTTCTAGGAACTTCTGCTGTATAGCTTTTGCGAGCGGTTTAAGAAGTCATCCACGATGATCAAACTCAAGACAAGTGGTGAAGTGACTCTTCGCTTATCCATTGTGATGATTGCCCTGGTTAGCATCGCCGTGCTTCTACGTTTTCTCTCAAAAAGGAAGACCAAAGCAGGATCGGTCGTCGAGGATTGGTTGATTGTTATACCTCTATGTCTCTTTTATGCATACGCAGCAGTGCTCCTTCAAGGTGAGTCTGAGTTTTCAACTGCCAGTCCATGCTAACTCCCTTGTGTTGAGGCGTGATCGGATCGGGCTCTGGTGGCTCTCTTGATCCGAAGGAACTGAGTTTTCCACAACTAACCAGGTTCCTCAAGGTCAGCGGAGAGACACTTAAAAGTGGATATTTTCACTCTGCTGAAGCAGTCCAGTACCTCTACGTCACCGAAATCATCTTTGTCTTTACCATCACCGCCGTCAAGCTCTCCATCCTAGGCTTCTACCGAACTATTTTCTCAATTCCAGCTTTTCGCCGCACAACCCTAGTCTTGGCTATCCTCTGCATACTGTGGTTCATCTGCGTCTTGTTTATTACGATCTTTCAATGTCGTCCCATCGCCGCTTTATGGGACCTGTCTCTCGTGGCCGAAGGGCGAGCCCAGTGCATTCCTTCAGGTGGCTTGATATTTGGCTATGAGTTGTCGAACGTAATAATAGACATCTCCATTCTATGTCTACCATTGTACATGATACGAAGGCTTCAGTTACCGACAAGGAGGAAGATTGGTGTGAGCTCAATTTTTCTTTTGGGAGGCTTGTAAGTAACACCTTCCGTCTTTCCACAGTAATCGATCCTCTGAATTAACCATAAAAGTGTCTGCGTGGCCTGTATAGTGCGCATGGTTTATACCTATAATCCAGCCGAGCCTGCGACACCGCGTAAGTCGCCTATGCCCTCGCCTGTTTTGACGTTCTAACACAGCTTCTAGCGTCCTTACCCAACGCGATGAACTGGTCTACCATCGAACTTGGCTTCGCAATCATATGCGCTTGTCTTCCTACCTACGGGCCTCTTCTAGTGGAGATGGCTAAAATCTCACACAGTCTCAGAAGTTGGCAGCTTTCGTTGTTTGAAAGCTTGCGAGGATCTCGAGGTGCGAGCGTGGGAAGCACGAACAAAACTGTCTCTGGAACGAACGAGGATATTTTTCGGTATAATGCTCTAGACGATGAAACGACAGATATAGCACGTCTAACCCCTGCTTTTGGAAAGCCGAAAGGTAACGACCAGTACTCGGCAGTGAAGTCTTATCCAATGACTCCGATTTCTGCTCAAGATACTTTCAGAACCGTCTGAAGTGGCTTTTTTCCGTAGCTTGGACGGCTAGTGTGGCAACAACATGATGCTGGCTGTCTCCTTCGTGGGAAAATGGCCCGTTGTAGCTGTGTAGGAGCCGGAGTAAACTATGTTATCTATTCCGTATTGCGTAACAAATCTTTGACTTTAGATAAGGTTATCACCGTTCCGTTCTTTGGTGAGCGACCGCTTGAGCCAGTCTAATGTACCTACCTTATGTAGTATAGCCCTTAGTCCTACAAGAGCTCGGTATCTTTTTGGATCCAAGCAGTAAGGTACCTACAGACGGTTTCTTAGTAAATCCTGTCATCAGGAGATGTATGTTCTAGGCGGAACACCGGGAGCCTACATCTCCTGATGGCAGGGTTCCGTAAAGCTTGGGGGAAGGTTTTGATGGTGATTGGATGCAGGTGTAGATAGAATATTTGTAATTCGGATGCCCCGCACTGCCTCGTTTGCCTTGCGACCTTAGTTGCTCGATCGCCACCTCTTTCTTACCTGTCTTTCCCACGTATCACTTCCATCACCTTCCTCTTTATTCACTCCCCTAATTCTCTCCAAGACTGTGTGCGAAAAGAGGACGTTCACGACCTCTTAACCACTGAAAGAAGAAGCGCCGGCCAAGCTTGAATACTTTTAGTACAACATGGGGGCTTTCCGTGCTCGCCAACCTGGGAAAGCAATATGGACGGCCTTCTTCATAATGGCCATGCCGTTCCGCTTGACTTTCTTACTGATATATCTTATTCCAAAAAGCCTCCGTCAACACCCCAAATGGACGTATCATCAGGCGGTTGGAAGCGCACTCATGAGAATATGGTTTACCTACGCTAGTGTCACGGAATTTCGCACGCCTTGCTCTCTAGAACCAGGCGCTGAAAAGGAACGGTTTGTCGTCATGGAACCGGTGAAAATTGACTTGTATCGTGGCGTCCTGCGAGACACAGCAATACAGCCAACCACTATCGGAGGCATGTGGTACCCGAAGGCATACAGTAGTGCTATGGACAAGGGAGCTAAAGTCGTGCTTCACTTCCACGGAGGAGCGTATGTCCTAGGGGGCTGTCGCCCGATGGAAGGTGGGTGGGGTCCTGAGGTTCTTGCTAAACACATATCTGGCTTTGTCTTCTGTCCACAATACCGCCTCGCCTCCAATCCCAAGGGTCAGTTTCCGGCTGCACTCCAAGATGCTGTGACCGCATACGAATATTTGCTTGCGAAAGGGATTCCACCATCTCAGATTGTGATATCCGGTGACTCAGCTGGTGGAAATTTAACCGTTGTGATGTTGCGATATCTCTCGGATCACCAGAGCCTGCTACCAAATCCATCTGCTGCCCTTTTATGGAGTCCGTGGCTAGACCTTACCGCCCCTCCAAGCGCAGTCGATAGTCACAGGAACAGCAAGTACGACTACATACCTTCTTCCCTAGTAGAGTGGGCTTTACGAACGTACAAACCTTCCGGTTTGGACACCAACAATCCATATATCTCGCCTCTGAACAATGAGTTCTCTACCGATGTACCGATCTTTATGCAATGTGGGACCGCCGAGGTTCTTTATGATGAGCAGATGAGCTTTATGGAGCATATGAAAAACATTCCTGGTAATAGAATCGAGCAATTGGAGATCGCCAATGCGCCTCATAATACATTTCTTGGTGGAGCAATTCTGGGATTTGCAAATGAAGTCAATCATGCGGCGGACGTTGCTCTGGATTTTCTCCAAGGCAAAAAGCCTTAAATTTAGTGCGATAGCGTTGGTATGTAAGTTCATCAATGCGGTCATTTTGTCCTAGGTAATTGTTTAGATACGCTACATACATTCATTTGCTTTGGCTTGGGCCACGTCCTTACGATGCCGATCCTTCACCCTGAGACGTATTGTCTTTAACCATGTAGGCGCTTAGCTTTTAGGGCACATACACCTTCGTTGGAATATTCTCAAGCAGCTAGGTCTACTGAGCAACGAAGCCTCCGTCAACTGATAAGGCGGCGCCTGTTACCCACGCTGCATCGTCACTGGCCAAAAATACGGCTGCTTTGGCTACGTCGGCTACGCTTCCAGCGTTCCACCAGGGTGTAGAAGCTTTCATGAAAGCACTGATTTGCTCATGCTCGAATAGATTTTTAGTCATTGCGGTCTTGGTAACTATAACGCTTTATTAGGGTGAGAGTATAATTCAAGAGGCAAGACTTACAACCAGGACACAACGCGTTACAATGTATCTTGTGTTCAGCATAGTCCAGTGCAACAGCTCGCGTGAGGTTCACTACTGCAGCCTTCGACGCGCAGTATGCGGCTGTTGAATCAGGATCAAGGACTAAAGACTATCAGATTGACTGACCTGCATTTCTAATGCCAACTAATCCCGCAGCACTCGCAACATTGATGATCCATCCTCTATGGCCATCCGAAGCGAGCTCCTGCTTCAGAAATTGAGTGCAGGCGAATTTACATCCAAGAAAAGGCCCGTATACGTTGAGTTTCCTGCATCAAACATAGTCAACAATCGTTGGCGCCTCAGATCTGGAGATATCTGAAAAAGAAAACAACAGCCCCCAGACGCAATATAGATTCCAAGAGGTGGAAATACGTACATGATCGATTCCCACCTATCTTCACTCAATTCATGAATTGGCACGCCCTCGACGCCCACACCCGCATTGTTAACCATCCTATTTGTATTCAGCCTTTCATCTACCCTTGCCACCCTACTCCAGTAACAACCACCATTCTCCTTAGAAGCAGAGAGTATACTTACACATCCAGCCTGCCCGCCCTTGCCACTGCCTCCCCTACACACGCCTCCATGTGAGATGAAATCCGTACATCCGTCTTCACAAATATTGCACTTCCCTTTCCATGCTCTTGACATATCAATTCATGCGTGGGCACTCTGGCCTCAGCCGGAACTTCTGGTCTCGCAGCAGGCGTCAAATCCGCGCACACGATCAGGCGGGCATCATGGGCAGCAAAGGCAAGAGCAATCGCGCGGCCGATACCTGAGGACGAGCCAGTAACAAGAGCAACTCTGTCGGCCAAGCGATGGAGCATTTTTTGGAGGGTTGGAACAGTGACAGGGAGGCCGAACTACAGATTACAGGATGAGCCTTGGAAGTTGCACGATTGGCCTTGCTACCTCGAGAAAGCTCTTACGTAGCACAGCCATTCATCTCGTGTGAAAGGGTTTTAAATAATGATGAGGCATAGACTAGGCAGCCTGCCTTCAAAGCGTCTCAAGGCACGCGCACTAATTCTTCTCCACCAGAACCCCATTTGATGCATCTCTAGTCCGTATTAGACGTAGGTATTGGTGGGAAATTTCAGCATGTGTTATCCGTTGTAATTTAGCCGCTGTCGATCGTGGCCGGGTTTCAGCTGGCGGGGGGTTGGAAAAGTTGAGCCGGGGTTGGAAAAAATTCTTGACGTCGGGTTGAACTTTAAAAATTGCATATGCCCCGCACTCAAGACTTGACGTCGGGTTGGAAAAGCTTCGAGGTCTAGATATGCGAAGCATATGTCAAGAGCATTAAGCGAGACCACAAAAAATTGACATCTGATCAAAAAGATCTCGACTGTGCATATGCACGGCTTCAATACTTCGCTCTTGCTGTTTGTCTTCAAGCTACTTTAGCTAAATAATATCAATTCTTGAGTCCATGATTAGCATATGCAGAGAGTTGAGCCGGGGTCGAAACCAAAAAAAAAAGTTCCGGCCCTGGCTCAACTTTTCCAACCCCTCGCCAGCTGTAACCTCGATAGTGGCTGCCTGGAAAGGGTACAGGGATCAGAACGAAGTTCACACGATTAGACCGGTATTGCCTTGGCTGTGCCGTGCTGTCTCGCAACTGCAGGTGGAACCAACCAGCTCACTAAGGTATCATTCAACTTACCTAGCCGCAGAAGACGACAAGGCAAATGAGGGATAAATCGATCAAGAAGACATATTGTTACTCATGCCTGTTTTAAGAAGACTGAAGTGTGTGTTCGTTTAGTGATCAAATCATTGGATGCTCAGCCTCATTTACCCACAACGTCGTGTAGAACCGGTCCATACAACGCAGAATGCCTATCACTTTCCTACATGCGGCGTGTTGTCGAAGGATCCGATCACCACTATCATATCCTCTGCCTTGTTCTTCCAACACTTGACGGTCTCGGCGGGCCAATGTGCTGGCATAGATGGGCTTCATACCTTGTCTTGTTGCTGACTGCATGGTATTTCATGCATCAACTGAAATCAGATGCTACAACCCAGCTGTCCCGGAAGACTTGAAGCCGATACGAGTTACGCTATAGGGTAGTAGTGACGGACAAGAACCCGCTAACGCATGATGCAAGACTTGAAGGCCCGTTACACATAAACGGCGTAGCTTTTGATTTCTTACCGTTCCATTGCAACTGCCAAAGCGACCACGAGGCAGGGCGCAGAATTTGGGCATCAACATTATCAGCTCTTGCAAGCCAGTGGTATCTTACAAGCCGCATTTTCTCAAAGGGCTCAGAAGAGGCAAAGGCAAATTGGTGAGGAGTCCGCACGGATACGATGTAACCCCACGTACAGCGTCCATTTGGTTCGTGGGAGTTAGTTTTCATAGGTGCTAATGGAAAATTAAAAGACAGAGGCGGTGAAGCGATGAAACCAGACTGATCAAACAAGGTAGAACTAGGCACAGCAAGGGTAGGGGATAGGCCGAGAAATGTCTCATGCGTACTGAGTCCCTGTGATCAGGGGTTAACATGCTTGCTATCGGGACGGACTGCACAACTTTGCTATCATCGGTGACTCGTTTTTGCACCCATCTTATTTGTAAACTTGAAGAAAATACTCACTACTTTTCCATAACGAACAGATCGTCTGCTAATCTAATGAGGTAGCAAGTATGAGCTCTGAACGAAACCAACTCCTCACCCGTCAGACTAGGATGGCTATTTGGATGGCTCTTGAAATTTCTGTTGCCGTCATTCGTCTCCCAATATTTCTTGTCTACTTCATCCCAAAAGCACTTCGTCAACATCCAGAGTGGACATACCGTCAAGCCTTCATGACTGAAGTACTCCGAACATGGTTCCGGTATCCCAGTACCGTAGGACTAGCCACTCTCTTCCTCCATCCGAAGGCCAATAAGAAGCGATTTATTACCATCGAGCCTGCAGAAGCGGCCTTGTATCAAGATGAGGTAGCAGAAACCTATGTCAAGCCTACTGCTATCGAGGGGACGTGGTATCCACAGCTCTATGAACCCGAAGCTGAACAGTATAGACTTATCGTTCTTCATCTTGAAGGCGACGTCTTGGCTTCGACAGGGTCGCGTCGAGAAGACTGTCAGTTTGCGGTCAAGATGTTTGTCGAAGAAATACGCGCTATGGTGTTTATCCCTCGACATAGGTACTCTGAGGACCCTTGTGATCGTTTCCCAACCACTCTCCAAGACGCTGTGACATCCTATAAATACCTCCTTGATCAAGGCATCCCTGCAGCAAGAATCATTCTATCCGGGGATTCTCTGGGCGCAAATCTTGCGGTTGCGGTCTTACGGTACATATCTGACCATCCAGATCTTCTCCCAAATCCGGCCGCTTCTTTACTTTGGAGCCCTAGGGTAAAATTTGCAACAAGCATGCATGACACGACAACGGATGGCAGCGGAAATAGCAAAACCAACCATGCGCTTGGTATCTACAATTACTGGGGGCCAAACACAGACATACCAGAATCCATCCACACGATTGACTCGTCTATCTCACGTCTGGATCGTCCCTTTCTCACAAACAGCCCAATCTGGATTCAGGCTGGGAGCGAAGAAGCCCTTCTTGATGACATTGCTAAATTTGCGGGAATTATGAGACAAGTAAAAGGAAATATGGTGGACTTTTTCGAGGTGAAGTATGCGCCTCACAATATCCTGTTGTTAGGTGGCATCTTAGGGTTTGAACAGGAGGCGGTCGGGGCAGTAAGGAAAGCTCGAGAATTTTTGAGAGTTCATGACGTCTTGAAGGAATGTGATATGGAGAAACCCTGTGGCTTCATCGACGAGAACCTTATGTGGACATAGGAAAGCTCATTGGATATGATTAGGTTTACAACAACGTCTACCCTGAGTATGTCTGCGACGGAAGACGTTGAGTACTTTCTGTTCATTTCTATAGCCTTAGCCGCCGGATGAGGGGACGAGTAGCGCTAATCGCTTTTCTTTTTTGGAAAAAACTCTATCTACTTACTATATATCCAAAAGACATGATAGAAAAGATTGTAAATTGTCGCAAAGATTTTGAACCATTGAGGTGACCATGCCACAAGTATGCTGCCTCGCCCCCGCTTCCCGGCTCTCACAATCCCGACTATCTCAAATCTCTTTTTCCATATCTTGTCACATAACCCTGACTTCCCCAAACATTTCTACAAGCGACAAGTCTCGAAAAGAAGGGCCAGCTTGACTGGAGGCTATCGGCAAGCGAAGGGGGGCATGGAAAGTGATAGAAGGGGTTGCCACCCCGTTGCCATCGGCTACCAACAGACCTCGGCAGCTAGGCGGGAACAAGGCGGAGAACAGGGGGATAAATAGGCGGTCCCCCCGCCTGTTTCTCCCTTCATCCCTTGAGATTCAGCTAGAAACTCGCTTTCGCCCCACCCACCCACTCCATAGACTCAGTCGCTTAGATAGAGGGAGTGCTTGACACCTCAGGGCGGCTTCCGGGGCAAAATTTAGCCCTAGAAACCGCCAGGGGCTCGGGTTTGCCCAAACAAATACAATATATATTTATAGTTCAAACGAAGTCGATGCTCGATAGTCACCGGTCTCTGTATTTTGGCCGAGGCCACTGTCGGGATATCGCTCATGGCCTCAAAGCGCTCATTATCCCCAAAGGTTTGAAAAAGCACTCGTCGCTTGCCGGCACGAGATGTCGCTCTGGAAAAAAAAAGACTATCGGGCTACAGGCTTGATTTACGATTTCATTCACCGGAACAACACCAGGTCTTGGACGTTCTCGAAGGTCGTCGGACCTGAATACCTTGCCATTCTGAGACTACGAATTTATGTCTTTCAAGGTATGTCAGGTACTCAATGCGCGAAGTTCACCTTCAGCCGAAGAGCAGCTGCCAGGCGAAGGACTTAGCGATTCAGCGCATCGAAATATTCCCAACCCCATTTACTAGATCAAATCTTCATATTTTTCGATTATCTTTGCAGCGTTGAATTCAGCTGATACAGGGCTACAATTATGTCTTTCAAAGTATGTGAGGTAGTCGGCGCGCAGGAATTGATCCGGGCGGGGGAAGGTGCTGGCAGCGGGAGATCGAGCAGTCAAAACCGTCAATATCCCCGTTCTCATTTGCTGAGTCAAACCTTCATATTTTTCCGTTATTTTGAATCGTTGAACTCGTCTCGATTGATTCTACAATTTCTGTCATAGAAAGTTCTTCGTTCGAGGACATCTTTGCGAAGTTCGAGGCAGGTGGCCGATTGACCGGGGTTCAGTTGACGGATCGACGTGCCAAGCGGATCGGCGCCGGGGGGATTTGGGAACGTCACCTGCCCACGTGACGGTCGGGAATAAGAGGTAGCTTGCCGATAGCACCCAGTCAAGCTGGCTCTTTCTTTGGCTTTCAGTCCACTGGTGATGTCTATTCTTCATGATTCGTAGTTCTTATTCCCTTTTAGCTTAGGAAATCTGTAGATGTTCGAGCTTTCCATTGTGGGTGAGGTGTGAGGTATGAAGGTAGGATTTTGGTCGTAGGAAATCTCCGCCGATTTTGGTGACAGCGAGTTCGATGCTTCTGCCCTTGGTAATTGGGTTAGCGGTAATATAGCTAACCCGGGGTCATAACCTGTTGGTATATGAGGGTCAGAACGAGTGTTGCATATATGATTGAACTACTCTAGAAAGTAGGAACTACGAAGGGAGAAAGAAGGTGAAAACTCTGACTCCCGCGCCCTATAGGGCTAAGCGAGATTGCCAATGAGACAGGGTCGTTTACTGTTCCCTGTTTCCAAAACATTCACCCTTCATTCCATCTATATGAGTGTCTCCTTTCCAATGAAGAAGTTGTTTACGAAAAAACAAACGTTAGAAGAGCTGCGGACACCTTCCAAGTATGAGCCTCTTGAGGGCACTGAAATAAGATTGCTTCGGCTACATCCCTCCTTCGGCCATGACTTTGCTAAAATTTTGTCTGGCAGCCTGCAGACCATTCGTTTGCAAGATGATAATATCTTCGTCTCCACCCAATTTGAAGCACTTTCCTACTTCTGGGGTACCGAAACAGCCGATCGCACATTGTCACTTGACAATACTCCTTTCTCAATCAAACCAAACCTAGAAACCGCCCTACTGGAACTTAGTAAGGGATCGGTTGAACGCCTCCTTTGGATCGACGCTGTTTGCATAAATCAGGCCGATCTGAACGAGCGAAACGAACAAGTTCGAAAGATGCGCTCAATCTATCGGCAAGCAGTACGAGTAATAATCTGGATAGGTCCCCGCTGGGAAGGAAAAAGTGCCGCGGCAGACGCCATTCAAGAGTTCGCGCAGGAACAGAGGAGGGGCGCTGACTCGCAACATCTGTCCACCTTCTTGGATAACCCCCACAACCATGTAAAGACTCAGAGACATTCATATTGGTTCAGGACTTCCCCGAGGTGAAGGCTGTCGACTACGACTACACTGGTGGCTATTGGCCGGTCCTTGTGGACTTCTTCGACAGACCTTGGTGGAGGCGAGTCTGGGTTCGATACGTTCTCGGACAAATCCACGTTTCATTCAAGTCTGCTGTACCTCATTTGTCTAGGAGTCAACCAGTAATAGAATCATAATTGATGACGAGAACCACTACAGGCAAGAGCTTGCAATGTCCCAGCAAGCTATCGTACAGTGCGGTGATAAGACTGTTGACTGGACTGATGTAGCTGCTATTTCTCACTGGCTGAAAATCTGGATCTCGGACCTTGATGAGAAATCTAGGAAATGGGGCCGAAAAGCCTGGGTCCCAGATCCTGATATGGAACATGCAAGGTTGGAAACTTCGAATATTCGCAGCGGTGCCTATAGCGGCGAGGACCTAGAATATTTCCGACAAACCCTGGTCATCAAGGGCGAGATTGAGTTCGAGACAATGCTCATTCATGCTCGAAACTGTGAAAGTTCTGATCCTCGGGATAAGATCTACTCCATATTAGGTTTGACTGGTGATGCCGCAAACGACATAATTGTTGACTACTCTCTACCTGTCAGTGCAGTCGCAATTCAAGCGTTCCGAAAGCAAGTATCCCAGAGCAAGTCACTTGATGCGCTGATTTGGAGTCAGAATCCCGGGAGACAAGAATCAATACCATCTTGGGCCCCAAACCTCTGCTCTCCCTTCAGTATACAATCGTCTCGCTTGAAAGGGAAGTATTCATCACTTTACGCTGCTGCTGGGTCTGCGCAGAGGAAGGAGCAATACACATTTCTTGAGGATGGAATTACATTGCATGTTCAAGAAACCGCAATATTTGACACCATCCAACACGTCTCGCCAATGCTATCCCAGTCAAGACGTCAAACGGACTTTCTACTAGACCGTGTAATGTCTGTGTGGAAGCCATTAGTCTTCGAGTGGCTGAGCAAGATGAAGATTGAACAAAAGTACGAGCGCTTTATGTCAGCAATCACATGTGATCGAGATATTCGGGGTCGACGACTGCCAAAACGGAATGATGGTCTAGATTGGGGAATCTTCTTCAAAGTTGCGCATCTATCGATCGGGGCGAGAACAGAGTTCGAATACCTAGCACTTGCGGTGAGGAGAATCACTTTTGAGGGCACAACAAACGGACAGACAGAGCTCAACGCCTGGCTGAATCTTTGCGTCGAATCAATCGATGGTAGACGAATAATCATGACCTCTGCGGGGCGTATCGGCCTTGTGCCAGCGGAGACTCGAACGTGGGACGTAGTTTGTCTGGTTGGCCTCGATGTGCCATTTATCCTCCGCAAAATTGATTTGAACACATATATCGTGATAGGAGAGGCGTACATACATGGCGCCATGGATGGGAAGATAATGAGCGCCCGTGACGCTTCTTACACACAGCAGGTTCAGAACATCAAACTACAATGACCGATATTCTAGAAGAGGAAGAACAATCATAGAACTCAACAATAATTTGTAGATGACGATCATTTTTGAAGAAAGAAACATCAGGAATAGCAAATACATGTCAATACAAAATAAAAGTCAAGGAAAGTAATATCAATTGATGTTGCTGCTCAGTTGAGACTCTCTCATGTTTCGACTCTCAGTCTCATGCTCACAAAGATCATCGTCGACTGTGCAGTTGATGATGTCGCAGTGATCGCTTTTATACTCGATATTTTTTTCGTTGACTTTCGTCGACGAACTGCGCGAAGAGAAGTGATTGACGAAACATCATCATCAATCTTGAAAGATAGTTCTTATGCTGATACGCTTCTACATCTACCTTCCTTAATGCTCTGCTAATTCATTGTGCAATCGTAGACTCTTTCTCAATTACCTCTATATCAGCAGATGAATTTTTTTCGTTCTCGTCACTCGACAAGAAATACATCTCTTCAACCTCAAATACGTCAATCGAATCAATTACACTCACTCTTTTACTACATCAAGCCTCTAGCATTTTATCTCTTATTAATTTCTCTCAAATTGATCATCTCTTCCGCTTCATAGGCTCTGAGCTTGTCGCTGAGCAGCATGAAATATATTATACGTCGGAATTAGACTAGCGTGCTATCGGCGGCTCACACTTCAGAGATACAGTAGTTTCAGTTTCAAAGTCAATACGAGCGCGGAAAGAAGTCGAAGAAGCAACGAACGAAGCTATCGCATTGATACAGGATTCGTGACCTATAACTCTCAGATGCAGCCGCAATACGAGCAGCGACGATCGGTCATGAAAGATAAAGGGGGCTTTACATAAGGGTTCTCAAGCAAATGTTGCGATTCATTCACAGGAATTTCAACGTGCGTTAAGAGGTTAGGCATCGGAAAAGCCGCCCTTCTAGACTAATGAACGCGGTTCATGTACTATCAAGCATCACCTTCGTTTGAACGAATATATATTATATGTGTTTGAGCAAACCCGACGATCCCTGACGATCTTCAGGGCTAAAATTTGCCTCGAAAGCCGCTCTGAGATGTCAAGCACTTTCTCTATCTAAGCGACTGAGTCTATGAAGTGAGTGAATGAGACAAAAGTGCGTTTCTGACTGAATTCTAAGAAATGAAGAAACAGAAAGAGATGATGAGAAAAACAGAAGAGAAAACAATCTATTTATTCTCTTTTTTCTGCTTAATCTTCTTGTTCTTTAGCGATCGACATTGATCAAATCAAGTCGACTAACAGTCATTTTCGCTTGTTGATAGTCTTCAATCAAGCTGAATCTTCTATTGAGCATCATCTTCGTTTAAACGAATATATATTATATGTATTTGAGCAAACTCGATGATCTCTGATGATCTTCAGAGCTAAAATTTGCTTCGAAAGTTGCTCTGAAATGTCAAGCACTCTCAAATCTCAGAAACATTGATACGAAGTATCAAGATCGACAAGAGCTGATTTTAGTTAACTGATTGAAAGTGACTATCTTTGATGTCTTCTAGAAACATTTAATATATAGCTAGAATGAACTTCAATGTATAAACAATAACTGTTGAATTTTCATCTTTTTAACAGTTGAATTTCATTCTTTGAAAGTTCTGTTCAATGAGCTGAGATAGCAGCATTTCGATAAAAGAAGTGATTCAAATAATGATTTTTTATGCTCAATGTAACTAGCATTTTATGCAGAATCTTGATGACATAAATTCATGTATATGAATATTCTGAGTTAAACAGAAACATCAGCAAAAATGCAGAAAACTTTGAAAATAGATTGACGAGTGAGTTTTTAACATACACTTCGTTATCAACGACAACGATGATCAATGTCATCTCACATCTGAAAGAATCAATTTTGAAACTTAATAAAATGAGTTGCAAAAAATCATTCTAAAAAATAATTGAACTTCTGATTAAATGTCACTGTTTAAAGTCAAATGTTTTATTCAATTAACTTCATGTAAACTCGTTCATGTACAGAAAGTTTGTAAATGTCAGATAAAATGATGCATGTCATGTTGTTTCTTCAATGATAAATTGATCAAATTGACGTAGCAGTAATAGCAGTAAATTTCATATTATAAATCTTTGCTTGCAAGTCTGATCATCGTTTTGAAGTTTTTGAATTTCAACTATGATTCGCTGTAATATAAAGTGATGAAATGTTTCAATCTTGATATCAGAATATTCAACATCAATGTGATGTGATCATAAATCAATGAAATAAATTTTAATGATCTTGACTTTGATCATTTTGTTCTTTAAATTCATTAATCAGCTGATCAGATTTGAGATTGAAGTCAAATATTTGACTCTGATGATCAAGAAGCAGAACATAAAGTAACTTTTTTTTGCTGTATCATAAATATTTTTGATAAACATCATTAAATCTCATCAAAGATATTTGACTGTTGAATGATCAAGAAAAATCTTGCTGTATCAGAAGTTTGATGACTTGCGCTGATTGAAGTTTAGCTAGTTGAGAAAATTTGTCAGCAATAGTACTGAACTTCGCTTGAGAAAGCAAATCAGCTAAACAATTTTCATGAGTTGAAATTCATAAAGCATGTATGCAGATATCATGCACAGTCATCAGCAAAACTATTCATCGCAGATGCAGCATTGTCTCTTCGTGCATGAAGATCTTATTTATGTCGATGACAACAGCTACATTGTCATCATATATAATGAGATTGCATCTTGCAAAAATGAGAAGTCATGCTGTCAAAGCATGAAGAATCATCGTTATTTCTTTGACATTGATATGCTTGCTACTCAAGCGCATGTTAAATCAATTAAAAAATGCTTAATTAGCAGCTGATGATAAATTGAAATGACACAGATAATAGCTTTTCATGTCATGCAGATCTGAAGCATTGATTCAAAGATATAAAGAATGTCTGAATTTCTGCTTGCAAAGCAGATGTACATCATTTCACTTTGAAAGAAACATCTTTCATCATAGTAAATCTTATTGCATTGGATAATTGATGCGCTGCTTACGTAATTTAATGATGATTAAGTCGTTGAACAGTCGTCTGAAAAAGACTCTTTCAGAAACTACAATCTTTGCAACAAATGACAGAAAGTTTAATAACATCTGTAACTTTTCATATGATAAAGAACTTTTTGTAAGCATGCTGTTGACGAGCTGAATTGTCTTCTGATGCTTATCAAATGATAAATAAGTCATCATATTGATTAAGTCAAGCTCAATGTTCAAAAAGATGCATGTGATGTCAATAAGATTCTTTTTAAGATTAATGTTAAATTCTAACTGAATGCACAAATTATTGAAATCGCTTTCGTATCTATGAGCTTTGATTATGTTCGCTTGTATGACTAGAAAGTCATTCAGATAGTGTATTATTAAGTTTCATTGCAGAGTAACTATGAGCATTTAACAAAAATCTTTAGCGAAAAGATTGAATAAATATGATGACGTGTGTAGATTGAAAAGAAGAAAGCAATTTATTCAATACTTATCTTTTCAAAAGAAATCAAGCAGTCAATGATTTGATGTTGCTATTAACACATGATAAAAAATGTCGATCAGATTTCTTTTAATGAAAACTGCATTTTGATCAACGTTGCATAAAGTAATGATTGCTTGATCAAAGATGAAATATTCAATTGATTCTCAGTTCTCAAGAATGAAGCAGTTGACTGATCTTTCTTTCAAATATGATAAATGATGTATTTGATGTCAGCAATTATTTTTCTTCGATACTAGTCTCAGTGATGAGAATATAAAGCAATAAGAAACATGATGAATCTTGATTAGTCAATCACAATGAACTTACTACATCAAATCAACTTGAAGAGTATTTGAAGCTTCATTTGTCAAGAAAAGATTCTCACTCAAAATCAGTTGATTAAAATCTTGATATTCAATTTTAACTTCATGTTCAATGATAAACAGCAATGTTTGAACATATCTATGATCAGAATGTTCAACTAGTTGTGTTTATCATGCATTCACATCTAAAGAATCTCTGCGCGCTAAAGAAATCTCATTGATCTTCATGAATTGATATGAAAAGAATTTCAATATTGATATCAGCAAGATTGAAATTCAACATCATTTTCTTTCAATAATAAATTAACTGTTTAAATTCAATGTTTTGCAATTGATTGCAACGTGAGTTTCATCACATTTGCTGCAAATATGTTGATATGTGTAATTAAAATAAATGCAGTTGTTGTTGTTGAACTTGTTGCATACTGAGAATTCTGTGCTTACTTCTTCAAGTCTGAAATCATAGAACTGTTTTCTGACTTTCTGACTCTGATATTTTGTTTGAGAAGCGATAGCAAATGTTTTCTTTATCAATGCTCAATCAATAAGTTCATCTTCAACATTGTATCACTCATTCAAATTGTTGACTTTTTTTATCATGTAAATTTCATGAAAGCGAAAGTGAAAGATTCACAAAAATTTAAAGATGTAATGCAAATAAAGTTTCTGCAGATAGTCAATGTATCAAGTTAAGCTTACTTGCAAAGAATGTTTCAATTAATCATTAATCATTTTGATAAAACATTGATTATATACTTTTAGACAGCATAGAAAGAAAATCATGTTCTTGAGATTCTGCTGAGTGATGTCATCATCATGAGCTTAAAGCTCATTAATTCATGACAATTGCAGATCTTGCTTATTGATTGAATTTAATATATGATCATTGATCAGCTTGAAAATATTGACAGCTTAAAATTCATTTTTGAAGATGAGAATCAGTTGAGTAATATCAATAAAGAGATAGCAAAATATCATTGTTTGAATGCAAGAATCACTTGAGAGAATAGTATTTAACGTTTAATTGATAGTGTTTTCTATCATTGAATTGTTTTTCAATTGATTCAGCGTTGTACTCTGAGCTTCTAGTCATCAAAGCTTCTGTTTCAGCTTGCATTTCATATTCACTTAATGAACATCTTTAATTCTTTGTCACATGATGAAAGTAATTAATGTTTCTTTTGAATTGATTCTTCTCAAGAGAACACTTGAAGAAAGAAGATTCGAAGAAGCAGATGAATTCGACGAAGATGACGACGATGATGCAGGCGAGCGAAAGCGAGACACATGAGAAAAGGGAAAGCGACGACGACTTCGTCTTCTGCTGACAGCGACGTTGACGTTGACGCAATTCTGACGGCGAGTAGAGATGATCATCGACAGTGATGACAGTAGTGAAGCAAATGGGATAGCAGTAACAGCAGTGAATAGCGAAGCAGTGACAGCAGTGAGTAGCGAAGCAGTGACAGCAGTGGATAGCAAAGTGGATAGCAAAGTGGATAGCAAAGTGGGTAGCAAAGTGGATAGCAAAGTGGGTAGCAAAGTGGGTAGCAGGTGCAAAAGCGCGTTTCTGGCTGAATCCTAAGGGATGGAGAAACAGGAAGAGATGATGGGGGAAACAGAAGGGGGAACGGCCTATTTATCCCCTTTTCCCTGCTTAATCTCCTTGTTCTCTAGCGGCCGGCATTGGCCGAGCCAAGCCGGCTAGCAGCCACCTTCGCTTGCCGATAGCCTCCAGTCAAGCTGGACCTTCATTCCCCTCATGCACGCTGGGATCGAAAATGATTCGTCAGGATTAGGTCACGAAAGCAGCAAGCTTCATAGTTCATTCTAGATCACTCAATATTCAGCTCATTGTGCAGACGGTAGTAACTATAGTGTTCTACGTCCGTACTCATTCGTGGCTGAACTCTTTGTTTGCTTTGCACACGGAATGTCGGCTTCTCCTACACATTCCCATCTAGCGCTCCCAAGCTTTCTCGGCAACCTCTAGGACTCAAGAAACAGCAAACGTACGTACGCAAGCCGCTTGAGGCTTGGGAAGCACGTCCAGCGCCAAAAGACTCGATGTGCGCCTTGTCCACGATGGCGGGAACCGGTTTGGCGCTGGATGAGGCTGCTTTGAGCCTAGGTACCTTTCAACTACTTGGTGCTCCAGGGAGTTAACTCCCTGGAGGACGAGTAGAGTGTGTAGCGTGGCGAAACTGATCCTTGTTCGGCTGAAGTGTGTACTGTACATGTAGCCATCGATAGCCTCTTTCAGGCGGTATATCATGAAGCAGTTTCTTCCCTGAACTTCGAAGCTATTATTATTGTCTCTGTTTGTTCATATCCTACGCCGAGAGGTACGAGAGATGGGTCAATCCACGTCGACAGGGATATTGTGTCCACTCAATACAACAGCCACGTACAGCTGTGAAAACCCGTATCCGAACTGCACCAATACAACAGGACTCGATTTCGCAAATCTGTGGATTCTTTCCCAGATTATCTATAGCGCCTGTTCAACGGACTGGAGGATATTCGACCAGCTTCCGGGCAAAGCTACCTTGACTTGCGCAGGATGCGAGCAGCTTACAGGAACGACTGGCGCCCGGCTCTACGATCCAGGGTATATTTGGACTCGCATAGCGTTGTGGAAGATTCCGCTCATTAACCTTGTTCTACTCCTGCCACAAGCTCCGCTCGGTCTTCCTGTTCAGGTTTTTGTGATCATGCGTCTCATCGGCAACCCTATCGGTACCGTTCAAGGATACTTTTTCAAGATGGCGAGCTGCCAACAGAGGGCCACGGATTGGAAACGTAGCTTACAAAACAGGTCAGAACGGGGTTTGAAAGGCCAGAGCGATTGCTGCATAAAGTACAACAGGTGGGAGCGAAAGTGGAGAGCACTCGCCAGGGTTACGATTGCGTACGACGAGTGGGGACTTGAAGCGGGTACGCAGGCGCACAACTCTTTGCAGAGACAACTGTGAGTAGTGTCGAGCCGCTGCCATCTACTTCCGTCAAGGCTAATTGGAGTGGTCGATTCAAAGAAAAGTCATGAATCAGACTGAAAGAGACTTCTTGATTGCTATATGCCAGAGAACGAGCAATGAGCTTGCTCGTGCCCAGATCACCCAACTGTTGCCAATCGTTTCTGGGGAAGTAATCTTCATATTCGCCATTGTACTTGCGTTCATGAAGTCCGATGTGCTTCCAGCACACGCCATCGCCTTATCTACGTTACACTTCTGGATTATACCAGCTATATTTTTGGCTGCTGTTGTTGGCGTCTCGCAGACTGAAAGTGCTGTTCCAGAAATACTGAAACGATTTGAGGATGATTTTCACAGCGCATTTCTACCTCGGCAACTGCAACTTCCAGATATTCATATGAATTAAAGAGAAAATCGGAGGACACTAGGTGGTATTTACTCCTGGCAGACACAAGAGATATACAAGGAGGTTGCGGAAGGAACACTGAAAAAGGTACAAGATATTGACGGGCAAGGCGTAATTGCGCAGGACACAGAGGATCCCGGCTCGAAGACGCAACCATTAGAGCCACAAAACACAAAGACGAAAGGCATAACTTGTCCCACGGGCAACGAACGTTGGCGCTTCGCCTGGTATACGGTAATACCCTCGCTACCGGTTGCTACAGCAGCAGTTACCAGTTTCATAATATCATGGCTGGTACCTCCCCTCGGATTCAACTGTCGCAGCATCAGCGAGCTCGTTCTCTTGGTCTGGTGGGTCTTCATATTTTGCCTAGATTTTCACCCCTATTTCCGGACCAAATTCTACCGAACGAGGACCAAGGATACCGTCTCTGCGATCGGCACAATTGTTGTAATCCTAGTAACTCTGGCCGGGTTTATGAACTCTTGCTGGTGCGACACACTCTGAGGTACGGCTGGAATGATGTTACTAAAGAATCCAATGATGAATGATACATTTTCGGCACCGATCGTTTTGACATTTGTATGCATTCTGTTGCAGCTCTTATTCGTGCCGCTTTTAATAGGCTGGATTTACCCGGACGCCACACGGGTCTTCATCCAGCGAGATGACGAGACATCAGACTTTCACAAATGGCACAGGGTTTGTCAATTCTTTTCCGGGATCTGCAACTTCAAATCCAGGAGGGCTAATCGCGCCCCGGTGAGTCCTAGCCTCGAGATGGGGAAAGCCATCTACGGCGGAGCAAGAGTCGGCATCCATACGTCGTAGACGTTCTTCGTGAACTTGTACGCCGTCCATTTGTCCTTACCATCGAGTATAGAACAGAAGGATGCGAGCGTTGCCTGATGGTGTGTGCAATGATTTTCCGTCAGTGAGCTTGTCCCTGAACTGAGCTTGTCCGTGAGAATGAAATATGTTTTGCAGACGCGAAGCTGAAGTGTGCATGCGAAAAGACCTCTCAATTTTGAAAGTCATTGACGCTACTTTATAATGCCTTTTCGCTTTTATATTTAGCACATATCACTTGTAATAAAACTAGCCGGTATTACATGATAATTTTGAAGACTGTGCCCATAAAGCTCCTTTACTGACATTTCAGCCACATTTATTAAGAGCCAATCAATCAATAAGCCATGTCATCAGCTCTCACTTCATCTTCTTCTCACAGTCACTCAATGTTATTCTCTGCAGCAAGATGACTCGCTGCTCAGCTGAGCTCATACTTCAGTTGATGAAGTCTTACTTGCTGATTGAGTAAAGCATGTTGACGTCGCTGATTGTCATGCAGTGAGCTGTCTGATTGCTGTTGATGAGACAATCTTGAGTTCTGCACATGACACGCTTGCAAGATTAAGTGCTCTCAGAAATTGTTCTTGATTCGCACAACTGAATATATTGACAGCTTTGATGAACAATGAAATACAATGAATTTACAATTACTAAGAGATATGTCTGTCTATCTGTCATGATGTCAGATTATCAACTCAATTTAAAACATAAATCATCGATGTTTTAAATAATTTCGATTCATTGAATCTGTTTCACAGTTCAATGAATTAAGTCATCATTCTAATCATCATCATCTTAATTTAGTTTCAGCAATTCTGTTTTGATCATCTCAGTTATGTGCGTGAATCTTTGCAATCTTAAGTCATAAAACTATTGTTTAGTTTTAATTCTGCTCAATTCATGTATATAAAAGTCAAACTTTCGTTCTTTTCTTTCACTTTTTGTCTTTCATTTTGTACATTATTTGATGTATTGTCTTGTATCTAAATTTTATCAAAGTAATAATAATATCAGTCTTTTATATTGATAGTATCTTTAGTTTAACTCAGTCTTTGACATTATAAATAAACTGATTGTCAAATTGAGTTTTGAATTAATATTTGAAATTCAACTCAATTCAAAGTCGAGTTACTTACATTTTCAACTTAACTTGAATCGAATTGAGCATATTTTTAACTTGATATGACTTGACTCGACTGAAAATTGAGTCAACTCGACTCAATTCATCAAGAACTCAAGCTTAATATCAAAAAAGTTAAATATAGAAATTTTTTCACTTTTTGCATTATTTCTTTGCATTATCTTTTTGCATTTAATTTTGATAAAATCAGAAAGTCATGAAGAAGAACATAAAGATCATTTGATAGAAAGTCATGAAGAGAAACATGAAGATCATTTGATAGAAAGTCATGAAGAAAAATCATGTAGACTGTTCAATTAAGCTATTTACATTTATTTAATATCTTGTTGAATCAAGTTAAGTTTTTGAGTTGAATTGTTGAATCAAGCTTCTCAATTTGACTTGAGTTCTCAAATTCAACTTCTCAACTTGACTCGATACTTTTTCAAAAAAATTTCAACTCAACTCAATACTTTTCAAGTTAAGTACTTGATTTGAACTTAAGTACTCAACTTGACGTGATCAGTTTAATTACAAAAGATCTACACTTTCTGCAACATTTTCATACATTGAAATCTTGTTTAATTATTCTTTCATCGAAAAATTTCGTTGAGTGTCTAATTATGTAATTAGTTGATAAATTAAATGATTTATCATTTTGATCAATTTCTCTTCTTATAAGATCACTTTGACGTGATTAGCTGCAAACGCATGTTTAATAGCTTAAATGGCATCATTTATCACATTGACATGAATCATCAAAATGACATGAATCATCAAAATGACATGAATCATCAAAATGACATGAATCATCAAAATGATATGAATGATACTGCTGACAATGATTATTCTTATTTTATATGCTCAGTTTTATATGCTCAATTTTATATGTTCAAGTGTATGTAAAAGCAAAGTATTAAATCAATGAATTTATTATTTAACTAGTTATTTAATCATCTATTTAAATGAATTGTTGACTATGTAGAGTGCTCGTAAACTGATCATCAAGTCGAGTTTTCATATTTACTTTCTGACTCGCTCAAGTACTCGATATCATTGTCGTGACTTGACTCAAATACTCGATCTCAACATCATAATTCGACCTAGTATTGATCTCGAGTCGAGTCAGAATTCGCTGACTCAACTCGACTCATCAAGCAATTGAATATGATGTCAAGAGAGCTAAATATAGAAATTTTTCCGGTTTTTCGCCTTTGCATTACCTTTTTGCATTACCTTTTTGATAGAAAGTCATAAAGAGAAACATGAAGAAAAACATGAAGAGAAACATAAAGAGAAACATAAAGAGAAACATAAAGATCATCTGATAGAAAGCTTTGATAGAGAGTCATGACGAGAAACTATGAAGACTGTTTGATAAAGAGTCATGAAAAGAAGTCATGAAGAAGAGCTATGAAGAAAAGTCATAAAGAAGAGTTATAAACGAGAATCATGAAGAAAAGTCATGAAAAAGAATCATGAAGAGAAGTCATGAAGAGAAGTCATGAAGAAGAGTCATGAAGAGAAGCTATGATAAAGAAACATGAAGACTATTTGATAGAAAGTCATGATAGAAAGTCATAATAGAAAGTCATAATAAAATATCTATCTATTTATCTTCATGTCTTGACGAGTCGAATCGAGTATTTCAAGTCGATACTCGATTTCATTCTTCTGACTCAACTTGAATACTTGATTTCAATCTTCTGACTCAATTTGCATACTCAAGTCAAGAATTCTGACTTGAATCAAGTCTTGATGAGTTGAGAACTCGACTCAATCTCGATGACTCGACTTGACGTGATCACTCTAAGTGCTCGATAGAAAAACATGAAGAGTGCTTGATAAAAAAACATGAAGAATGCTTGATAGAAAAACATGAAGAATGCTTGATAGAAAAACATGAAGAGTGCTTGATAAATAAACATGAAGAATGCTCAATAGAGAAACATGAAGAGTGCTTGATAGAGAAACATAAAAAGTGCTTGATAGAAAAACATGAAGAGTGCTCAATAGAAAATCATGAACAGTGCTTGATAGAAAAACATGAAAGAAGTCATGTAGAAAGCACTGTTCAATTCATGTTATGCGCTCGATTGATGAGTAATTTAAAGCATGTAGAAAGTTTGACAGAGTGTTTGATAGAAAGTTCGATCAAAAGCTCAGTAGAAAGTTCAATAGAAAGCTCAATCAAAAGATCAGTAGAAAGCTCAGTAGAAAGCTCAGTAGAAAGTTCAGTAGAAAGTTCAGTAAAAAGCTCAGTAGAAAGCTCAGTAGAAAGTTCAATCAAAAGATCAGTAGAAAGATTAGTAGAAAGATCAGTAGAAAGTTCAATCAAAAGATCAGTAGAAAGATCAGTAAAAAGATCAATAGAAAGCTCGATCGAAAGATCAGTAGAAAGATCAGTAGAAAGATTGATAGAAAAATTGATAGAAAGATCAGTAAAGAATTTGATAGAAAGTTTAATATCAAGTCATAAAGAATGTATTTTATTGAGTTAATTAGCATTGTTGAAATATAATTGTTGTTGTTCTAGAAAGTAAAATTATGAAGAAAGAAAGAAGTAAGAAGAAGTAAATATTCTGAATTCTTTGAATTTTCTAACGTTGATCTTCGACTGAGAGTGAAGATTACTAATCACAAAGATAACAGTACTGTTTTCAAGTCATGTAAAAAGCATTGTTTGAAGCACTGTTTAACGTGTTTTATGCATTCAATCAATGTGTTTGATAAAGCATTTAATAAAGAGATTGATAAAATGAGTAAATGAAGTGAGTAAATGAGCGAGTAAATGAGCGAGTAGAATAATGAGTAGAATGATGAGCATGTAGAATGATGAGTAAAATGATGAGTATGTAGAATGACGAGTAAAATGATGAGTATGTAGAATGACGAGTAGAATGATGAGTATGTAGAATGATGAGTAGAATAATGAGCATGTAAAATGCGAAGAATGAAGATGTTGTTAAACTGTTTAATAATGCTGTTAATCATTTAATTATCTATGTGCAAAGATAAATGATTCAATTTATCAGTTATTAAATTTAAGTATGAAATTAATAATATAATTAAATGATGTTTGATTGAATCTTTGATTTAATTATCTGTCAATGATGTCAATGATGTTAACGTGATGATTAGCTGCATGTGATTGACTAATTAGCACTTGAGAATTTGTTGAAGTTCATTTAAATAAAGTCACTTCACAATTTCTTGATCAACGATGAGTATACTGTTAAACAGTTTGCTTAAAGTATGATTGAAAATTCAGTTGAAATCTTTCATGCAATGCAAGAGCTTCAAAATTAAGTTCAACAACATGATATTATCATTTTATTTTCATTCATCGTTTTTAATTCTTTAATTTATATAAAATTGAATTTTTAATCTTTTGCAATGATAATTCAAATCATTGCACAAATCTTAAACAATTAATCTTTCTTCATCATTTATCTTTCTGTAAACTTTGTCACTATCATCATTACTTTTAGATTCAAGAAGCTTCTTAACATATTTAAATATAAGAAGAACAAAGATCAATTGAATGCATGAGAGCAGAATCTGATACAGCATATGAACATGAATGATGATCATTATTTCTTTCATTGAGTCAAGATCATTTATGTCAAGTCATGATTCATCATAGATAAGAAGATTCACAATCTAATGAATCAATATCAAGTCAATGATCTTTGTATCATTTTCATCTTTACAGATTGATGACACAAGTTACATCATTACTGCAACAATTCTTTCAAGACAAAAAATGTTCATTTATATTTTTGCAAAACTTTAAAGCAAAACATGAATAACTTTGTCAACTACTACAATTTCTTCTATCAAAAGAAAAAACATTCTTTGATGAAAAATTTCTCATTGATTGACTGTCTGAAGCATAATGTTAATTATTTCACTTAAATCATCATTTTTTTCTGATAAAACTTCAATGAAACTTAATCATTCATCTTTCATTAATGAATTTAAGCATTCTTTAACATCAATAAAAAGTTTCAACAGTTTAAACATCATCAATTTCACTTCATCTTCATCATTGTTTCATTCATTAAAGTCAAAAGCATTTTTACATCAATTAATAATTTTTTGAATTCAAAGATTATCATTTTTGTGACTGTTGTTTTAACAGTATTTTCGTTTCTTTCTCTTTCATCTTTTAATGAATTAATGAATTTAAGTTTTGTCATTATCATCATTCAAGATAAGACTTTGATCATTTCTGAGATTAAGAAAATCTACAACAAGTGAAATTTATGTTATTATTGCAAGTTACAACATTCGAGCAAAATCATTAAAGAATGCTTAAATAAAAAGTTCTTCATTCTGCATATTATGAATATTTATGACAGTGACATCATCAATATAAATGAAGAAGTCTTGCTGTCTGCAAGAAAAGTTTAGTTTTTAAGCTAAGTCATGTTCAGAAATCTGTATATATATTATTTTGTTTACTAGTCTCAATCTTCTCACTTTCACTTCAATCATATAGAAAGTTTTCTGCTAAATTTGTCTTGAAACTCTTTGAATTTGATTCAACATTCAAAAATAATCACATGATAATATTCTGTATTTTATGTCAAGCTTAATTTAAAGTTTTCACTTTCACTTTGATTGATAATGAAGTTTTCATTTATGTTTTTATGAATAAATTCTTTGCACAACAACATCATTTTTTCTTGCATCAATTAACTCATTCTTGCAAACTTCAAGAATTTAATGATCAAGTCACTTTAATTAATGACATTATTTATATTATTGAATTTACAATGATTCTTGATAAACACATTGAAAGACTATTTTTTTATATCATTGAATTAAGTCAATATTTCATCATCATGAATCTGTTATGACTTCATCATCACGTTATTGATATTAATTTTGAACATAATATTCTCATATTGTTTTTCTTCTTTTATCTTAATCATTATTATTAAATCTTCATCAAGATTTATGATTTTAATCAATAAGAAGAAAATTTCTTACTTGAAGTTAACAAAGTAGTTTTTCTTCAGTTTCACTCTCAATTCACTCACAAGAAGCAACTCAGTTCATGAATCATTTACAAGAGATAATTCAATTTACAGATTACTCATAAAAAGCAATTCAGCATTCAATTCGCTTGCAAGAAGTAATTTAGTTTCTCATTTACTTAAAAGAAGTAACTCAGTTTTCAGTTCACTTGTAAGAAGCAATTTAATTTCTCATTCATTTGAAAAAAGTAACTTAGTTTTCAATTTACTCATAAAAAGCAATTTAATCTTTTATTCACTTGAAAGAAATAATTCAGTTTTCAGTTCACTTATAAGAAGTAATTCAGTTTTCAATTCACTTGCAAGAAGTAACTCAGTTTTTCATTTATTCACAAGAAGCAATATAATTTTTTGTTTATTCATGAAAAGTCAATTAATATTCAGCTCATTCATAAGAAACAAATTTTATTCAATCTTATCTTTCATTTGAAACAAGAAGCTTTTAATTGTATTCTTCAAGTCATTTAAAAAGAATACTCATTAAAAATTAAATGTTGAAATTCTTCTTTCTTTAAAACTTTTATTGTTTTTCAAGCAAATTAATTCAATCAATTTTTTATACAACTTGACATAATTAAGTTGAAAGTTTAAAGCTTTGATCATGCTGTTCATGTTAAAAACATTAAAGTGTTTAACATCATTTTAAAGAAAATTGATGTTTTCTTGAATCTTAAGTTAATCTGATCTTTTAATCTAGATTTTAACAAGTCAAAATTACGTCATGCAACTTTGATTATCTGTTTAAAGAACATTTCAACTTTTGCTCAATTCTTATTTCATTCTCAAGACAGTATGTATAATAAGAATCATCATTTGAATCTTCATTAAATGAAAAAGAAATTTCATTTGATTACATTCATGACATAAGAAAATCTTAAAGTTTATTAATAAAGTAAGAATGTCGATTCAGTTACAATTTTATCATTCAAATATTTTAAGTTTTTAAATGTTTTTTTCAAGAAGAATGTCAATATCTTATCTTTGCATTGAATTCATGATCATGTCATACATCTTAAAGAAAATGCTCAATGCTCAATCTTTGCTTTGTATGACATAAGTCGTGATGAAATTCTAGAACTTCGTCATTATTTAAATGAAAATCTGAGCAAAGATTTTATTCAAGTCAGTCACTTTCAGATAATCATTTCTGTTCTTTTCATCAAGAAACTTGAAGAAGAACTTTACTTCTGCATGAACTATTGAAATCTGAACGTTATTACAGTCAAGAATTGATATTCTTTGTCTTTGATCTCAGAAATGCTGAATCATTTAAGTTGAGTTAAAATCTTTATTAAGTTGAATATCATCTCTGCATTCAATTGACTTTAAATCAAAGAAGAAGATGAAGCTTTCATCATCTTTTACACTTGATTTAAATTATTCAAGTATTTAATCATGCTCTTTGATTTATATAATGAGTTTATCTCATTTTAGAAGTACATCAATAATATTCTTCATGAACATTTAAATAAGTTTTATACAGCTTATTTGAATGACATCTTGATTTATTTTCACAATAAACTTGAGCATAAGATTCATGTCAAGCTTATTTTGTGAAAGTTGCAAAAAGCAAATCTTCAGATGAATATAATCAAATGCAAGTTTCACATCACTTAAGTTTTATATCTAAAATTGATAATCATCTTTGAAAAGATTAAAATAAATTCTTTTAAGATAAACATCATTATCAATTGATTCATCTTGATTAATGTTAAAGATGTTTAAAGTTTTTTAGATTTCGTGAACTTTTATACAAGATTCATTTATGACTATAGTAGAATAACTATTTTGCTCACTCATCTCATCAGAAAAGATGTACTTTTTGTCTGATTTCAGAAATGTCAGATTGCATTCAACATTCTTAAGAAAATCTTCACTTTCAAGATTATTCTTCATCATTATAATTCAGATCACAAGATTGTGATAGAAATCAATGCTTTAAACTATGTATTCAAAAACATTCTTTCTTAATATGATGAAAATGAGATTCTTTATTCAGTTACTTACTTTTCAAAGAAGCATAATTCAATTGAATATAACTACAAGATTTATGATAAAGAACTCATAATCATTTTTGCACTTTCAAGAAATGATGATCAGAGTTCAAAGACTTTATTTATTCTGTTAAAATGATCATGAATCATAAAAATCTTAAGTATTTCATGTTAACTAAGCAGTTGAATCATCATCAAGCTCATTAAAGTGAGTTTCTGTTTAAATTCAATTATTACATTGTTTATCATTTTAACAAGATTAATGATAAGTTGAATGCTTTGACACGTCGCTCAGAAAATCTTTTTAAAGAGAGAAATACATTCAATTCTTAACATCAATATCAACATTAAACAATTTTGAAAACTTATGTTTTAAACTTTAATATTGTTGAAAATTTCGTTCTTGATGTTTTCAACATTAAAATCATAAAGTTTCATCAAGAAATTTCGTCAAGTGTTTAATTATGTAATTAGTCAATAAATTAAATGATTTATCATTTTGATCAATCTTTCTTCTTATAAGATCACTTTGACGTGATTAGCTGCAAGCGCATGTCTAATAGTTTAAATGACATCATTTATCACATTGACATGAATCATCAAAATGTGTCATGATGTCAGATCATCAACTCAATTTAAAACATAAATTGTTGATGTTTTAAATAATCTCAATTCATTAAATTTGTTTTGCAGTTCAATGAATCAAGTCATCAATTTAATCATCATAATTTTAATTTAGTTTCAACAATTTTGTTTTGATCATCTCAATCATGTGCATAAATCTTTGCAATCTTAAGTCATAAAACTATTGTTTAGTCTTAATTCTGCTCAATTCATGTATATAAAAGTTGAACTTTTGTTCTTTTCTTTCACTTTTTGTCTTTCATCTTATACATTATCTGATGTATTGTCTTATATTTAAATTCTATCAAAGTAATAATAATAATATCAGTCTTTTATATTGATAATATCTTTAATTTAACTCAGTTTCTGACATTATAAAAGATTTACACTTTCTGCAACGTTTTCATACGTTGAAATCTCATTTAGTTATTCTTTCGCTCAAATGAAATCATTGTACAATTTCTCAATCAATGATGAGCGTGCTGTTGAACAGTTCACTTAAAGTATGATCGAAAATTCAGTTAAGATCTTTCACACAATGCAAGAGCTTTAAAATCAAGTTTGATAACATGATGTTATTATTTCATTTTCGTTCATCATTTTCAGTTTTTTAATTTATATAAAGTTGAATTCTCAGTTTCTTATGATGATAATTCAGATCATTGCACAAATCTTGAATAATCAATCTTTCTTCATCATTCATCTTTCTGCAAATTCTGTTGCTGTCTTCATTGCTTTTAAATTCAAGAAGCTTCTTGATATATTTGAATATGAGAAAGACAAAGATTGATTGAATGCATGAAAGCAGAGTCTGATACAGCACATGAACATAAACGATGATCATTATCTCTCTCATCGAGTCAAGATCATTTATGTCAAGTCATGATTCATCATAAATAAGAAGATTCACAATCTAATGAATCAATATTGAGTCAATATGTTAGAGATCAGCATAGAGCGAGTCATATGAGTGTAATGTAACGAGTATATAAATGCTAAGAAAGGAAAGTATCTAGAAGAGAAGGGTCGACTATCTATATGACTCAGAAGAACATAAGCTAACCCTGAATAGGGTTGGCTTCGGAACAAGTCTATGCCCTAGCGGCGAGCGATCGGCGATAGCTCTCAGAATAGCCATCAACATAGTCATCAACATAGTCATCAACATAGCTACCAACGAAGATGCGTAGCTAGAATCGTAACATTACTTCTCTTCTTCAACGATTCATGTCCGCATGAATGTATTTTCTTAGTCTTGTGTAGAATCGAAATGCCTATTGTAGCAGGCTCACTATGCGAGGTAGAAGTGCCATTGAAGCAGGCTCACTAGTTGCACGCAAACGAGTCGGCAGACCGATTCACTGGTAGATAGGGCGATGTGAGTAGATAGATCATCGCATTGACGGAAGATGTCATTGTAGCAGGCTCACTAGTTGCACGTGAATGTATGATCAGATTCACTGATGGGTAGAACGATGAGGAGATAGATCATCGCATTGACAGTGTCATTGAAGCAGACTCACTGATCGACTTGCTCATCGAAGAGGTCGACTTTGGGCTCGTCATTGTAGCAGGCTCACTAGTTGCACGTGAACGTATGATCAGATTCACTGATGGATAGAACGATGAGAGCGAGTAGGCCATCGCATTGACGATGCCATTGAAGCAGGCTCACTGGGGATTTGCTTCTCGAGATAGAGACTTCACGCAGTTCTATGACTGACTTCGTTTGATTGTTCAACAAATTCGAAGAATCCCTTGCGAATCTGAATGAACGATTAATCCGCTGATCTTTGACCTAGTCGGATGATTCCAATCGTTTGTTTATACTCGCTGATCAGCGCACGAGTTTGAATCTTTTGTTTATTCTCGCTGAATCAGCTCACGAGGAAAGAAAGATGAGTGCTGCTGCACGAACGCAAGTCGCTAGATCAAAGTCGATAGAGGGTTGAAGAACTACTAGCAGAAGCATTCGAAGAAATCGATGCAGATTATTTCACTTCGCCTGTAACGAAGAAGCATTTATATAATGTTAGAGGTCAGCATAGAGCGAGTCATATGAGTGTAATGTAACGAGTATATAAATGCTAAGAAAGGAAAGTATCTAGAAGGGAAGGACCGACTATCTATATGACTCAGGAGAACATAAGCTAACCCTGAATAGGGTTGGCTTCGAAACAAGTCTATACTCTAGCGACGAGCGATCGACGATAGCTCTCAGAATAGTCATCAACATAGCTATCAACGAAGATGCGTAGCTAGAATCGTAACACAATAATCTTTGTATCATTTTCATCTTTACAGATTGATGACACAAATTACATCATTGTTACAACAATTTTTTCAAGA
>JAABUH010000995.1_pt1 | contig 35205 bp, 31 predicted proteins | sample 5559121 | NCBI WGS metagenome assembly JAABUH01 (sample SAMN10711871, study PRJNA513364) | rock metagenome | isolation source: Antarctica rocks | place: Antarctica: Victoria Land, Battleship Promontory nord | collected 2015-12-28
GAGCACTGAGTAGATCACATATGAAGCACTGAATATATCACATATGAAGCACTGAATACATCACATACGAAGCATTGAATATACTACATATAAAGCACTGAATATATCACATATGAAGCACTGAATAGATCACATATGAAGCATTGAATAGATGTGATGATCGAGTCTATCAGATGAACAGACGAGATCTATAAGAGTGATATGACAATGTGATATTCTAAGCAGGCACAAAATGAGTATATATTATGATAGAGCTAATTATTAAGAAGCTCTCGATAACTCGAGAAAATCGATCAACTATAGAGAGTTTGTCAAGCATTGTCAAGTCAAGCACGACATAACTCATGACATATTAAGTCGAAGATATGACGTAGTCTAAACGATGTCTTGACAAAGTCATAAAGTTTCAGAGCTAACTCAGATCTGATCTTCGACTCAGTCTCTGATTCTAGTCTCTGATCTAATTTCTATGTGTCAATTCATCATGACAATTGTCTTTTCTTCTAAGTGAGTTCATTCTCAATCTCAAGAATTAATACCTTTGTTTACTATGATAAACGATGACGCGCACTCATTGATTCGCTCTAGAAGCTCTCAATAAAAACCTTCAAATCTCTGTGAGAAAACAAGAAAAAGAGAAACTTTCGATCGAATGATGATTCGTCTTCAATTATAATGCGTATAGATGACATTATAGATAGTATATGTGATGTGTAGTTGATGTAAATGACAGCAATGATGACGTGTAAATAGCGCATAGACATTGTTTATCTTTCGAATAGATGATGTTGTTGAGACGATAGAGCGTAAACAAGAGTGAATAATAATTGTTGATTTGTTTATCGCTCTTTCAGTTTCTCTCAACTTCTCATTTTCTTCAACTTCATCTTTTTTCAATCACAATCATATCTTTATCATTGTGTGATTACTTTTGACAAACTTTGAGTATATCTGTATAGTAAGAGTAAGAGATCTAGATCATAAGTCGTGAGCGCGCAGCAACGCTCAAAGAAAGTCGTAAGATGATGAAGTCAACTGATGCTTGAATCAAGATCATTATGAAAGTAAGTGATGTCATAACTTGAGATTTCACGACTATTACTGCGACTAACAGTATCATAAGTCTGCTCAAAAGACATTGATCAGACGTGATAATCGTGATGCTGCTGATGCTGAATCACTCGTGATGATGCAGACATCGTCAAATTCTGATCGAGAGCTCATCTCTTCTATTATTCAAACTTTCGAGTACATCTCAGCTATTGAAGGGAAAATTCGAAAGATGATGAGAGAAGAAATGATCGCTGACGCTTCGTTGACAATCTTGTCAAACTCACAGACTTCGCGAAATTGAAGAATGATGATGAGATTCGCTTATTTCACTTCTTGATGTCATTATTGATGCTTTTCAGCTGTCAATTGTGAGAATAAACGAAAGAAGTGTTGCTGATTTTAAAACTCTAGATAGAGTGATTTGTATAAAGTGTGCTCGAGTTCTACACATCGAGAATAGAGCATCGCTGTGTGACGTCGTCTTTCAGAAGAAGACAATGTACAAGAAGTGTGCTCGCTGTGCGAGTAATGAGAATTTCTGTATCGCAGTGAGTATACTTATATGATACGTCTGCTAAACACTCATGATTTGATGTCTAGATTTTTGACATCTGCATTTCGACTGTCAATGAATTCTTTCGTCTGCAGAAAATTCATGATAGTGCGATTGAGAATGAAGAAGAGAATGTCACTCTGAAGACATTCACTGCTCATCAGAAAATTCTTTACAAGAAGTTGACAACAGCGACTCGTATGAAGAATCGTCTTGAAAGAGTTCACAAACTTGAGTCTTTAGAGATTCAAAAGTTCATTCTCAAAGAGATGATGACTGTCAATGACATTGTCAGAGAAATTCTGAATGTAAAGCGCTTTGTGATACATTCAATTTCGATTATATATTGTTTTGTCAGCATTTCTAATTGTTCTGATATATTTTAGCACAATCTGTCGTCTCTCGAATCTCTGTCTTCACGTTTCAATGTAAATCTGACAATGAGAGAGAAAAAGAAGTCTGCGATCTTGTCTCGTGTGAAAGATGTTTGATGAAGTGATGATTGTGCTCTCTTGTCAAGCGCGTTTGAGCGTCTTTGCGCTTTTTTCTTCTGTCTGTTGATTTACATATGTGATCGTCTCATTAGAGAGCGAAACTATCATAATAAAGTGATTCTTCTTTTCTAATAATGAGTTTATGCTTGAAAGTGAGTGATTATGCTTTTCGCTCACGTTTCAGCCTCATTTCGAAAGCTTCTATAAGCTTTGAGACATCTTTCATATCTTCGCTCGATATTCATTGATCATATTCAATGAGATATTCTTTTCATTGTATCTTATAATATAAGATTCTCTTTCTTTTTCGCTTCTGTAGAATCTTTTCTATCTCTCATTCTTGCTCATCATCAATAAGCTCAAGTACAAGATAATCGAGTATAGAGTCATCATTTAGCCTACGATTATACGACTCTAAAAGAGATACATGAAAGACAGAATGAACTTTATAAATGACTGAAAGATCAAGATGATACGTCTGCTTATCTATGAGTTCTTATATACGAAAGAACTCTATCATCTTATTTGATAGCTTCTTGCTTGACTTCTTCTGCTTCAGATTTTTTGCTGATAGCATGACTAAATCGTCGACATTAAAGAACTTAGACTTATGTTTTTGATTATAGTACTTTGTCTGAGCATCGATCGCATTTTATCATCGTTGCGTCAACGTGTTCTGCACGTCTTGCAGCATTTCAACGCGTTCTTTTGCTGCTGACACTTCTTCTTTCATAGCATCGTTCTCGATGCATATGTCAAAGATTAACTCGTAGTCATACATGACTTTAAAAAGATTACAGTTCAACGAAGCGTGCTTCGTCTGATGATAAACGAACTCAACTATGAGTAGAAGTGTAGCTCAGTCATCTTGCTTTTTGAAACAATACACTCTTAAATAATGTTTCAACGTTTGATTCTGTCGTTCTGTCTGATCGTCTGTTTGCGAATGAAAAGCGATGCTTAGTCGTCGTTTCATCTTGACATGATAGCAGATCTCTGATCAGAACGCACTGATAAATAAACTATCTCTATCGATAACTATATCACTTGAGATCTCATATCTTAGAGCAATCTTCTCGAAGAACAACTCTGCTAACTCTACGACAATCAGAGTTTTCTTCATAGACAGATAACGCGTCATCTTCATGTAGTGATCGACTATCACGAGAATCAAGTCATACACGACTTCTTTTTATTTACTAGGCGACAGATCTGTTATGAAATTCATAGTGATTTCTTTTCATGAATCTGTGAGTCGAGATAATGATCTCAACTCGTCATATGATAGATGACATTTCATCTTTACTCTCTGACAAATGTCACAAGTATCTATATACTCTTTGACATTCTTGATCATACTTTTCCAGTAATATTTGCGATCTAATAGCTCGCTGATCTTGTCAGCATCAAAATGCCTCGCTAACGAATCATCATGATGATGTTTCAACAGCTCTTCTCTGACAGAAAGATCTTCTGAAACATACAATGATTTATTGTACTCTATCATTTCTTGACTATTCAATGTTTAAGCTTCGACGTCACTCTTTTGTATACTCGTCGTTTCGTCTGCTTTTAGTCTCACAGCAAATTCATCTTCTTGCTGTAAGATCTTGATGAGCTTGACTATGAATTTACTACTGAAGTCGTATATTATTTCGTGAATTGTCAGTACTCTGACAATTGCACGTGAAATAAGTTGTTTGCAATCAACAGTTTCAGCAACAGAATTAAGCTGTTTCTCAGCTACGTTGCGATCTCTATGAGTCGACGTTTTGACGTCTGTGCTTCTCGAAGTTGTTGATTCGAATTGAAAGATTCTACTTCTTGAGAAATGTACTTCGTTTAGATGCGTTTCTCGCACTGCTAAAGTCATGATTCTCAGCAGCATACTTCTGACATGCACTGCTGAACACGTACTCGTGTTTTCACTGACACTGTGAACAAACATCTTCTCGACTTTGTTAATCACTCGTGTACAGTAGATTTCATCTTGCGATCTGCTTTCAACATGTTTCGCTAAATATCTTCGTTCACTGACACTGTGAACGAACGTCTTCTCGACATCGTTAATCACTCATGTTCATCAGTGAGTTTCATCTTGCAGTCTGCTCTCGACATGTTCTGCTGAATATCTGTTCATACTTATACTGTGAACGAACGTCTTCTCGACATCGTTAATCACTCGTATACAGTATAGTTCTCTGATTGCTACGAATATAGAGCTATTTAAGCTTTCTATTCTAGTCAGCTTTCGCTGCAGAGTGAGCAGCAAACGATTCGCAAAGATGTTCTCATTCTTATAGTCAGATCGTCTCGATGACGCATCGATCGAATTTGTCTTTCCTGATCTATGTGCTATTTCAAAGTCGCAAATCGACAATCTCATGACTCATTTGACTTGTCTTTCGTTTAGCTTTCAAACATTCATAAAACTCTTCAGATTATTATGATCAGTCAAAACTTTGACAGTATGATAATTGTCTTTCACATAGTGTCGTCAGTGTTTAAACATTGCTACTATGACTAGAAGCTTCTGATCATGTGTCTCATAGTTTCTTTCGATGTCTATCATCATTCTGAATCAGAATGCAATCAAATGTCACTGATCTTCGTCATCTGACTGAGACAAAATACTCGCGACTGCATAATCGAACGCGTTGATCTCGATGCGTATATGTCGCTCTGAGTCAAAATGCCTTAGTATAGACGCTCTCATAAAGGCGTCGCGAAGCTGATTAAAAGCTTGTTTCGCTTCATTTGATCATATGAATGAGCTCGTTTTTACATCTTTTACACTATCTCTCAGCAGTTCTGTTAAAGACTCTGCTATCTGAGAGTAGTAATGTATAAAACGTCGATAGAAATTGACGAATCTCAGAAAAACTTGTATTTCTCGATACATCTTTGATCTGAGTCACGTTTTTATGATGTCTACTCTACTTAGATTCATCGAAACGCTCTCTGTGAATACGACAAATTCTAGAAAGTTCACTTTAGTGATGAAGAATGCACACTTCTTCAAGCTAGCATATAGCTTGAACTTTCTTAGTCTCTTCAGAATCTGCTTTACGTGATCTACGTGATCAGTCTTCTTCACGAAGAAGATTAGAATGTCATTCAGATAGACAACACAAAAGTCATCTAAAAGTTCTGTCAAGATCTTATTAATATAAGTCTGAAAGATGACAGATGCATTGATCAAATCAAACGACATGATCATATATTCGAAGTGATCGTAACAAGTACGAAACGTCGTCTTTCACTCGTCTTCACGTCGAATTCTAAGACGATGATAGACGTTCTTCAGATCTAACTTAGTAAACTGCTTGACTCTACTGAGTCTGTCTAGAGTTTCACTAATTAGAGACAGTGAATGACGATTTTTGACAGTGATCTTATTCAGATCTCGATAGTTCATGCATAAATGAAGACTATCGTTCTTTTTGAGAACGAATAGAATAGACGCGTCAGTCGAGCTGACGAAGTGCTTAATTCATTCTTTCGCTAAGACATCGTCTAGATACTGTCTCAGAGTCGCTAACTCTGTGTTTGACAGATTATACAACGATTCATACGACGATTCTGCAGTGATTTCGATTGCATGATCGTGATCTTCATGCAAAGACAGTTTGTCTGCACTCTCTGTCAAGAATACATCTTCGTACTCTTTCAATTTGATGAATAGAGTCTGCGTTTCGAGCGCGTTTGTGATACGACTCATCACGTTATTCATTGCTTTCACTTGATGTTCAACGATCGACTCTTCGACGACGTTGATCATGACAAGAGCATACACAGTAGGCTCATCTTGTAGAGCTTTCGCAAATGCTTGTGCGAAGAACAACTCAAATGCGTGCTCATTCACGTTGAAACGTCATGTTCTTGCGATCATGTCTATTCGAATATGCTCGAATTGCATACTCGACATACTCAGAATCAGGAAAGATTCTTTCTTGTCAATAGCATAGAAGATACTTATATCTTTTTTCTCTATGCTTCAGCTGTCTCTCAGTCGATAACACATCTTATAGACGTCATAACAATAGACATTCTGATCGTTCATTCAGATAGATCTTGAGAGATTGACGTTCAGCAATGACATACTCTGCTCGACGATGAAACGTTGACTAATCACGTTCATCTTGACGTTGATATTCATGTGAATCTTCGTTTCTGTCTTCTGATCTCTCTGAATTACATGCTCTTTATATATAAGAGTCTTTACGAAGAGAACTTCTTGTTTTTCCCTCGACGATTTGAAGCGTTCGTCGAAAGCTTGCCTTTTTTCGAAATTTTGAGATGACTCATATGTGACATCGAATCGATGAATACTCGATTCACGTCAGATTCTTTTGATCTATTCTTGATCTTTTCGACTTTACAATCAGTAGAGTAATGATTCTTTCGATTGCACATGTAGCACGTTATGTTGAACAAATTCTTGCTATAACATGATGAAGCGTGTGAGCTCATCTTTGACAAAGAGTCGAGTTTAGTCGATCGATGAGATTTCTTTCGCTTTGAATGAGTCTTCTTGTTGACTCTATCTCGATCATGCAAGTCTTCGTCTCGAAGTCGTTTTGACGACAAGACGTGTTCTTTTCGCAGATTTGTTTTCAATCGAGCGACAAGATCGATTAATGCATTTCGTGTGATAGAAATCGACTGCACATTAGTAATGATCACACGCAGCTCAGGCCTCAACTTGATAAATAGATGAGCTCGCTTATGCTCATCACTATACAACGAAAGTTGATGTTTCAGAGTGCTCAGATGAGCTGCAAACGTTCGTATCATCTGATCTGAACGTTGCGATGCGTTCGCGTACTGCTGAGTCACGTCTATGCCTCGATTCATCGAGTCTTCGATTAAATTCAGAAGAAAGTCGATAAAATTGAATCACATCTGCTGAGCTGCAGACATAGTCTCTTCGTGATCAAATCAAAGTTTCTTTGATTCACTCTTCAGATAGATCATGCAGTACAAAATCTTTTTCTCATCACTTTCAAAATGTCAAGAGATATTTCGAAATGAGATTTCAACATCGCGAATTCACTTGTAACGATTGTTTCTTTAACAATACAAGATATAAACAGAGATCAGTATAGTAACAAACTAATCACTAGACTGAAGGTCTGAGAATAGCTAAGACAATAGACTGTATTGACTATTACATGAGTTGAGCACAAAGCTTCTATCTAAAAGAACGATCATCGTTATATAAACATAGAAGAATTGTGTCAAGTCATCTCTGCTCTGAATGATCACTCTGATCATTCTCGAGCAAGATGAGCGAGATGAGCATCATGCTCATCATGCTCACTGTGATCACTTCTGATTCGAGCGACCAGAGCGATCACTTCAAGACTCTGATTACTCAATGATTATCTAATCATTGCTGTTACATAATTTCATGCAAAAGAGTTTTAACACTAGATTCTCTTCTAAGATTTTCGTCTTGAAAATCACTTTTTCTTCATGTCTTCTCATCGCACAATCAAAAACTCTATCTTGCGTCGCAGAGATCTTCTTGAGCGTACGAGTTCTGAGCGTGCTGTCATGCGTCTCTGTAAACACTGCAGTCGCTTGCAAAAGAAATGTCGTGTTGACAACGAAATCAATCGTTGCATCGAGTGTGTGCGTCTCGATCGCAAATGCGATCTTACTTTCTCGATGATGAAGTGAAAAAGAGTAAAGACAGAATGCGATCGCGTTCTTCATGAGCTGCTGAACGCTCACAAACAGATGCAAGAGATCTTCGCAAGAACTACTCGTCTGCAAAATCAATTTGTGTTTCTGAAGAACAAGAAACAGACGATGATTGAACGAGAGTTTCGAAACATCGTCGAGCTCGAGAAAGATGAGAGAAAGACTAGCGAGTCATCGCTGAACGATCTTCTTTTTGACGCGTCTTTCGAGCAGATTGAGATTTCATCAAACTTTGACTGACTGAGTTTCTCAACTGAAACTGTTGCAGAAGCGTCTGACAGTTCTTGAGATTTCTCTTCGATTCTCAAGTGTTCTCGATATGTTCGTAATCTTTTCACTTGACTAATCAATGAGACTGATCTTTGATATTCTGTCAATCTAGTATATTCTTTACTTCGTACTTGATGTTTTGACTCTCTGAATCAATTTCTGAAGATTCTGTTTGAATTGATGTATTCAAGTCTGCAGACTTCAAAAGAGAAATATGAAATATCAAATGTATTCTCATAGATGCTGAAAGATTCAACTTGTAGTTAATCGATTTCTTTTCTTCTAGAATCTCAAATGATTTTAGTTTCGTGTGATTCAACTTGTTACTTGATCTTTTTGTCTTGATATTTCGTCTTAGTAGATAAACTTTGTTCTTCTTTTTAAGAGTAGATTTTCTATCTCTTTTCTTATTCGCATACAGAATCATGCGCTTGCTTAGAAACTAAATGTTCTTCTGCAGCTCTTTGTGCAACAAATGTATTTGTTCAATCTGTATCGTAGTTTTTTGAGCTATTTGCACAAACTCACGCGATTTCTTGAGAGTCTTCGACTCGAACTCGTAGTTTGCAAAGAATGATGACACGCTGATTACTTTCGTTGTTGTGCTATTGAAAGTCAACTGTGCTACTGACAGTAGCTGTATTCAATCGTTCTGCCTATAGTTGATATAGCATCTGAGATACTGTTTCAATGTCTGATTCATTCTTTTCATTTGTTCATTTATCTGTGAATGATAAGCTGTAAACAGCTTATGATGAATCTCTAGTTGATTCACTAATGATTTTCAGAATTTCGATGTGAACAGCTTGTCTCTATTCGAAATTATCTCATCTGATAAATTATGATTGACTACAATCGTTCTCAGAAACGTGTAAGTCAAATCTTTCGCGAATGTTGCTTTCTTGTATGACAAGAAATATTCGTACTTGATTAGTCTGTCTGTGATCATCAATATAGAGTTGTACATTGTTTTTGTAACTCTTTCTTTTGACTTTGATAGCTTGACTATAAAGTTCAAAGCTATGTTTTTTCATGCACAATCTGATGTGCTGAGACTTTTCAAAAGTTCGTAAGATCTGTGTCGACTATGCTTCGTTTGAATGCATACGTCGCACTTTCTTATGATATCTTCTACTTGTTTTCTCATCTTAAAGAAGTAGTAGATTCTAGATATTCTTTCAATGATTTTATCTGAATCTTGATGTTCATGTATCATTGACTCGTGATAATCACTTATTATCTCTTGTCTGCATCTTGTTGAAACATAGATGAGATCTTGAAATGTTAGTATTTCGTTAGTTATCTCAAAGTTCGCGTTGTCAGCAATATTCTCTATAATATTCTGCGCGACTGAGTCTTTTGCTAGCTTTAGCTTTATTCGTTTCTCGAGATCTTGATTGTAGATTCGTAGCGTAGCTGCATTTTGTCTATTGTAGACAATGAAATCGTTCTGATTCTGTTGTAAGATAGTCTGATTAATCTGTGATCTATCTGTCATGTGATCTGCTCTTCTACTCAAGACATCGATCTTCGAGTTCTCAGATCTCTTTCGATATTGAATGTTGAAGTTGTACGATGACAATTTCTTCGATCATCTAATTTGTCTTCGATTTAGAACTTTCGTGATCGTGAAGTATAGCAGATTTTTATGATCTGTATATACTTGAATCTGATGTCTAGATTCTTTCAGATACACTCTTCATTGTTTGAAAGAGTTGACAATAGCTAGTAGCTTCTTGTCATGTATTTCATAGTTCAATTCAGCGACTGTAAGCTTACGACTGTAGTAAGTAATAGAGTGCAGACGTCTCTTATCATCTGATTGACTGATACACGCCTCAATAGCTTCGTCTGACGCGTTCGTCTCGAGCGTAATAGGTTTTTCTGATTCAAACATGATCAGTATTGACTGAGAGATGAACAATTTCTTCAGCTTCTCGAAAGCTTCTTCTGCTTTTTCAGTTCACACGAACGATATATTCTTTTTCGTAAGATTCGTAAGTGACGAGACGATTCTGAAGTATTTCTCTATAAAGCGTCTATAAAAGTTCGCGAATTCTAGAAAGAATTGAACTTCGATCTTTGACTTTGACGTCGATCAAGTCGTAACAGCTTCTATCTTCTTTGAGTTCATTCTTAGACTCTGAGACGTGACTATGAATTTCAAAAACTGTACACTCTGTACATGAAATTCACTTTTTCCTGACTTGATGCGCAGATTGACTTTCTTTAAAGTCTGTAGAACTTTTCTAACATGTTGCACATGTTCTTTCTTCGTCTTTGAATATACTAGTATATCGTTCAGATATACTATGACGAACTGATTCAGATAACGTCGTAGCACGTTGTTCATAAATGTCTGAAACGTGACTGAAGCATTGATTAAATCGAAAGACATGATCAAATACTCGTAATGTTCTAGTCGAGTGCAAAAGACTGTCTTTCACTCGTCTTCTTCTTTAATTCATATTCGATTGAATGCTTCGAATATATTGAATTTTGTAAATCACTGTGCTCTCTGCAGTCTGTCTTGCAGTTCAGATATGAGCGATAACGAGTAGCTGTTTTTAATCGTGATGTTATTCAGTGCTTTGTAATCGACACATAGTCTTAAACTTTTATTCGATTTCGAAACAAACAGAATTGAATATTCTGCTGACGACTGCGATTTTCTAATGAATTCTTTTCGCATGTTCTTCTTCAGATATTGTCGCAAAGCGTCAAGCTTTTCTGCTGACAATGAATAAATGAACTGTTTCGTGAGTTTCTTGTCATCTATGAGCTTGATCTCATGATTTCACGATTGATGTTTGAGTAGTGTCTCTTGATCACTCTCTTTCTCAAACAGAATCTTATATTTCTGATATTCTTTAGAAATTTTAATGATAGCGAGATTACTTTTAATCTCTCTGCTTCATAACATCTGTGCATCTGAGCTGTTCTTCAGCTCGCTGCGCATATCATTCGCTGTCATTGCGAAGATTTTCACACTCTCTGATGACTTCAATATCGAGTGCAATCGCGTCGTTTCTGTATGAAGAAAAGCGATTGTCTCATTGACTCAATCTATCATTGAATTGATCGTACGAAGTCATGATATGCCTAGAACTATATCGCTGCCTGACTGCTTCGTAACGTCTAAACGCAACTTTTTTCAATGACGTTCAAGTCTCAAGTGAATGAGTCGAGTTTCTTGATCTATTAGTTCGTTGTTATACTTCATGAGTGTTTCATCAAAGTTTCGCAGATTGTAAGATTCTTTCTTCTTCTGCATAGATATTTGCGCTTTTCTAGCAAATTCTGAGAACATGTAGTTTCTCGTACAATCACTGTCAATGAATAGACGTGCTGTATGATCGTTGATCTTGACTCAGACTCGTAACTGCGTCGAGTCGCTTGTGAAGACAAATATGCTTTCGATTTTCGATTCTTGACTAATCTTCTTCGATGATTCATCGATCGAAGAGTCTTCTAGTTTTTTGAACTAGAAGCTTACTTCTCAAGTACTTGTTCTATGTACTGAAATCAATTTGAATTGACTTTCTTCTGTGAATATTTCTTTGAATCACACAAGTCAAATCTCTTTCTGATGACTTCTGTCATCTGTCTAAGTTCTCTGAATATATGATCTTCATCGAGAAGTACATATTCTTCTTGCTTGATGAACTTGACTTCTGTGAGTGACTTCTTCATGACTATGTCACGATATCAAATGCTCTTGCGCAATGTGATCGACTCATCTTGAACTAAGTCATAGATAGTCTGATGTATTTCATTCTTGATCTGTTGCATGCGCTGTGAAAAATCTTTCTCTTTTTGTCTAAAGAGAGTGTACAATTCGTTGTACATGCTTATAAAACTCGCTTGATTTGTAAGCTTTCTAAGATCTTTCTTTACTTCAAGATGATCTTCTTCTTGTTTGAGAGCATCTTCTGCTGCGATAGTGAATGCTCGTAGAATTTCGCTAAGTCGATTTTCTTCTTCGACTGCTTGATGAATAGCTTCTTCAGTGCTGTTCGATCTGTTCGAGTCATATGCTTCGCTGTCGAGAATCTCTGGTTTCGCGATCATAGTGAACGAACTTTCGTCACTATTCTCATCATGCACTTTCGATTGACGATGAGTTGCTGCGTAGAAATGATTCTTTCGTGAGAGTTTCAAATATCATTCAGAATCTTTCTTATCACTCAGATGAATGCGACAGTTGTCTTCGTAACATGCTGTTCACGACAACGCTTGATGCTTGTCTTTCTGATCTTCTTTCGTTGCTGCGAAAGATCTGTCTTGTTTATCATAGAGCTTTGACTTGTTCTTGTACTTGTTCTGAGTACAATCTCTGAAGAAATGATCTAGCTTTTCGCATGTGTAACATGTCTTGCTCTGCTGAACTGTTTTATCGCGAGCGTTCGTTGATATCTTTCGAATAGCGTCTAACTTCATAGACTGAGAATCGTAATAGAATTGCTTCTTCTTTTCTTTGCTTCGTGCAATTGAGGCATAAGCGATCTTGTTCTTTTTTTCAAGCCTTCGCTCGTACTGTCGATTATTCAGCACGATTGCCTTGCTAATCATAGTGTGCAAAGTCGCGAGTCTATTCGTACGAGCTATCTCGTTCTTTATCACATTCTTCAGTTCTCTATAGAACTGTGCTGTAAGAGTCGAGTCATTTCATTTAATCTCTGCTGCGATTGATTGAAACGCAGCAACGTACTTGAATGCTGATTCTGATTGCTTAATATCATACAGCTGTCGTTTGATGATTCGTTTTGCATCTATGTCTTCATACATTCTTCGTATTGCTTGCTCAAAGTTAGAGAAGTCTTCAAAGACTCTGTTAGTCTCATCTTCTCAATCTTCTGACTTATTCTTCAAGTGATTCTTTATTAATGATTTAAATCATTTGAAGGCATCTTCTTTGAAGTATGAGAATGCAAACAATATCTTGTCACTTGATGAACTTAGTTTCTTGTGTGCTCTGACATAGACGTTCACTTGTATAAGAAAAGCGTCAAGCTTATCTCTATCTTCATAGTACAGATTCGATGTTGATATCTTAACTGCTGACTTGCTATTCAAGAATGCAGTTATGTCTGTCAATGTGATTCGTTCTGAGAATGACATAATGATCGTGATAAGATGATGCTCTGATATCTTGTGAAAGAGTGATGCTCAAAGTGTAATGATTGTTTCTTTAACAACACAAGATATAAACAGAGATCAGTATAGTAACAAATTAATCACTAGACTGAAGGTCTGAGAATAACTAAGACAATAAACTGTATTGACTATTACATGAGTTGAGCACGAAGCTTCTATCTAAGAGAACGATCATCGTTATATAAACATAGAAGAATCATGTCAAGTCGTCTCTGCTCTGAATGATCACTCTGATCATTCTCGAGCAAGATGAGCGAGATGAGCATCATGCTCATCATGCTCACTGTGATCACTTCTGATTCAAGCGATCAGAGCAATCACTTCGAGATTCTGATTACTCAATGATTATCTAATCATTGCTGTTACACAATTTCATGCGAAAGAGTTCTAACATCACTCTCTATGTTCTCTTATGATTTTGTCATGATACTTCTTCAAAGACATTGAGAATCTTCGCTTCTGCAAGACGATCTTGTGATGACTTCATTTCGTCATCATCGACATTATGAAGACGATGTGTAGATCATTCGAATTCTTCGTGGGAGCTTGAGTGAAGACTTGATGACTTTTCTTTGTCGTTTCAACGACTTGCAGAGTCTCAATCTCTGATCGAATAGCTGCTAGCTTCTGTTTCTTTCGCAGTTCATCGCGTTGAAGCATTACTCATATCAGCTGTTCATCAATATCAAGAGAGAGTTCATCTTCTGCTTCTTCACTTTCTGATTCAGTTATGCGACGTTCGTTTTCTGATATGATGTCTCGCAAGATCGAGACATCATCGTTTCAATTCTGTTGCGATCACGTTGCTGTTATCATGCTTGAATATCAAATCATCATTTCTAAGAAGAGTTTGAAATAATTAGAACTGTGATGATCGAGTCTATCAGATGAACAGACAAAGTCTATAAGAATGATATGACAATGTGATATTCTAAGCAGGCACAGAATGAATATATATTATGATAGAGCTAATTATTAAGAAGCTCTCGATAACTCAAGAGAATCGATCGACTATAGAGAGTTTGTCAAGCATTGTCAAGTCAAGCACGACATAACTCACGACATATTAAGTTGAAGATATGACGTAGTCTAAACGATGTCTTGACAAAGTCATAGAGTTTCAGAGCTAACTCAGATCTGATCTTCGACTCAGTCTCTGACTCTAGTCTCTGATCTAACTTCTATGTGTCAATTCATCATGACAATAAAGCACATATGAAGCACTAAATATACTACATATGAAGCACTGAATATATCACATATGAAGCACTGAATACATCACATATGAAGCACTGAGTGAAGCACTGAGTAGATCACATATGAAGCACTGAGTAGATCACATATGAAGCACTGAATATATCACATATGAAGCACTGAATACATCACATATGAAGCACTGAATATACTACATATAAAGCACTGAATATATCACATATGAAGCACTGAATACGTCACATACGAAGCATTGAATATACTACATATGAAGCATTGAAAGAGCAATAAAGTTGATTTTACAAATCTGTTTCTTATTTTGCACTTTTAGAAGATTCGTCACTAAATTTGATGAAACTCTCGATAAATTCTAAAAAACGACACAGATTTTGCAATCAACGATACTTAATTAAAAAGACGTAGTGCAAAGCAGTTTTCATCGAAAATGACGATTCTCTCGTCTATATAGTACTGAAGCAAAAGTTTATTCTGATCGTTGATTGTCAAGAGTTTCATCACGTGATTCAACATCAAAACTTTTTTGACTTCGCACTATGTTTTTTCGCTGCGTTGACTCGTGCAAGTCGTTTTTTCTCGTTTAAACTGTCATCATTTCTTTTTCTTTCATCTCAACTATCATTCTGATTTTTACAATTCATTGAAGTTGTTGTACATACATCAGATGATCGAAAATCATTTGATCGACGATTGAAATTTTCTTATCTGTTTATCTGTTTACTCGTACATATCTGCATCTGTCATTATCTTCATTGTATGCATATATATCAATCTTTATCTCTTTTTACGATTCTTTTTCATATCTCAACGCATCTGTACACGTTGTGCTCATAATCATTCGCTCAATCAATTTGTTGAATTTAATTCTGCACATGTATTAGCTCTTTGTTTATCTTGTTGTGTACATTCTGTGCAGACTTGAACTGTTATTGACTAATGATACACAGACAAAGAAACGATGATGACGATCATTACAGAATATTGATTCTAATGTTGTTCTCAATCTCACACGTCAATCAAAACGAACTCGCATCGTTTCTACACTGTCGACGCGTTCTCTTTCATCGTCTCTACTACAATCTTTACCTTCTTCGTCTTCTTCATCTATTCGTCTCGTTCGATTTCGTTTCTCTTTCGCTGTCTTTTCATCATTGCATACAGCTTCTTTGTCGATCTTTATAAATTTCTTAAACTTTGTACAGTCTTTTCGACAGACAACATCTGCTTCTCGCTCAACTAATCTTTCTTGCGATGCTTTTCAAGAGCTCATATTCAATTATCAAGACAATAAACATACTTTAGAATTCTTTACGAAACGTTGTTTCAACTGTACAGCATTGCACTGAAAGTTTGAATCTGTTTTCGATTTATATTCATATATCGTCTGTTGTTCTAAAGATGATGAACTGCTAGATTCTTTATCAGATTCTTCGTCTTTGATTAAAAGTCTTTTTGAAAATGATACAGCTCAGTCAAAACATTTTCTAAATCACATTCAAGATTACAATCATGCGTTGATCTTTACGTCTTGCATGTACATCGCGAACAAACGTCTTACGAATCAACGTGAAATTCAAGCATTTATCGTACATGATGAGTTATATCATCTGCAGAAATCTTTACATTCAACTGTTCAAGAATTATCGTGCTTTGCACAGCTTTACTTTCATGATTCTGCTCAGACAATCACGATACGCTTGACTCAAAGTCTCGCTCTTCACGAAAGTCTTTTAAGACAGCTGAATGAGATGATACAAGCATGTGAAAATTCGTTTATTGACATGTACAAGTTTGCATGAGAACAGCTTGAGACTGCTCGACAGAGTACGAATTCTATGCATGTTATTCTAAATTTGCAGCTTAAGTTGATAGTAGAACATGACTCTGATCAACGATGTACGACTTTATTCACGATCAGTAAAGTTGCTGTGTGTATTTCAGATGAGTATAATGAGATTGAACATCGAGATATTGTTGTTGCGAAGCGTACAGCTGTCGATGAAGAATCGCGATTTCATTGTATCAATCATGATAACGTTGCATACTTTTCTTTACATTATGTACTATTCTTTTCTGAAGATAAATCGAGTTGACACTGAGCACTTCGATTGCGTAACGATGATCACTTATGCATAAAGATTCTTTACAGTCGACGTGCATGACTGCGATATCATCTCTTCAAAAGATCAGATCAATACTCTGTTGTACAGAGAGATCGACGATTATTTCAGCAGTATATTGTTGATTGTTTTGCGATTATTGATCAGAGTCAATTGAAATTTCTTCAACATAATCAGAAGATTATTTGCGCAGATCTTTACAAAGATCTTGCAGATGCAATTACTAGAGAGAACGATGACTCTGAGCTTATAAATCATCGAATTATACTGTCATCAAGTTACACAAAGAGAGACAGATGAATGCAGCAGCTGTATCAGAATTTCATGATCATTGCTCGTCATTTTGAAAAGTCTATCATGTTTGTAACGTGTATTGCAAACTTGCACTAATCTGAAATTATCGCTGCACTTGAATTGAATCAGAAAGTCGAGAATCAATTGAATATAGTCGCGCGAGTCTTTCATGAGAAGATAAAGACTCTATTGCAGAATCTTAAAACTCAGTACGATCGATATCTTGACATCGTATGAACTATTGAATATCAGAAACGCGATTTATCTCATATACATATCTTACTGTTTCTGCATCAAGAGAATAACTTTCTTGAACGAGCTTGCATGAATAAACTGATCTGTGCAGAGCTTCTCGATTTCAATATTGATCTGAATGAATCTTTACGACGCATTGTTAAAAGTCAACTGACGCATGATTCTTGCGACGTTTGAAATTCTTCTGCGTCGTGCATGAAAGATAATTCAAAAGATTCTGAACGAGTCTGTGAAAAGAAGTTTTCAAAGTCGTATCAAATCGAAATCATGATTCAGTTCGACGACTATTCTCTGTACAGAAGACATCAGAATGATCGTATCTGAATGAAACATGTGAACGATAGAGATGTTCATCTGAATAACACATGAGTGATGTCATACAATTCTTATCTGACTCGTAAGTATAGTGCGCATATTAATGTCGAAATTTGCGAATCTATACAGATCATCAAGTACGTTCACAAATACGTGTACAAAGAAGAAGATTGAACAATCATGAAGTTAAAGAACAATTTGAACGAGATCACACGTCACTTGAATGATCGTTATATCTCTTTGAATCAGACTGCGTGAAATCTGTTCGAGTTTCGCAATCATATTGAGAATTCTTTCATTACGCGTTTGATCGTGCATCTTTCTGATGAGCAATCAATGTATTTTTCAGAGAATGTCACAGCAAAACAGATACAAATCATTCTGAACGAGATTGAAACGACGCTTACTGCATGATTTCAATATAATCAACAACATTAAAATGAACGTGCGCTTCTGTATCAAGAGTTTTCGACTCATTACGTCTATTAGTCGAAAAGAGAACAACGACGCTGAACATCAAGACAACGAGATACAACAATTGATCATATGTATCATTTCATCTCGATGCAGAGAGAAAAACATTATCTACGACTTCTTTTAACGACTGTACAAGACGCTCAAAGCTTTGATGATATACGCACTGTTGACGAAGTACTGCATTTCACTTATCACTTCGTCTGTACTGCTCTGCGTCTGCTTGAAGATGATGACGAGTGAGTTAGTTGTTTCATCAAGATCATACATTTCTCTACGAATTCATCTTTACGAAGTCTGTTCATGATCGCTCTGATGCACAGTGATCTTGCAGATTCATGTGCATTATGAGAGAGATTTCATGTCGATCTCTGCAATGATTTACCTCGTCATATGCATGAATTTTCTTTCATATCAATTGATTTCAAGAATTCACATCTCAATTATGAGTTATATCGGATCGCAAAGATGTTACAACAACATGATAAGACTCTTGCAGATTTCAGTCTGTCTGCATTGATCTTGAATTGATTCAATAATATTGTTTCTTCTCTGATTTTCGCAGAGCTTGAGTATGATCAGATTGAACAGATCAGATTATAAGATGCAAAGATCACTCAATTAAATGAGAAACAGCATCAAGTCTTGAACAGTATCGTTTCAGTCGTTACAGACTCGCTCAAGACTGCACATTTTTTCATTCATGACTTTGCAGACATCGAAAAGACATTTCTATATGAGTGTCTGTGTCATTACTTTCGAGCGCAGACAAAGATCGTTCTGTGCATGATCTTTACAAGCATTGCAGCTCGATTACTGCTCGATGAAAGAACATCACATTCTCGTTTCAAGATTTCTATCGTTTGTCATAATATATTGATCTGTTTCATCATTGCATGCTCAGAGCTTGTCAATTTACTGAAACATATAATCTTGATCATATGAGATGAGATTTCTATGCAGCACAAGCACAACTTCACGATCATTAATGCATCTTTGTGCAACATTCTGCAGTTCAACGATGTATTTGATGAAATATCTGCAATTCTTGATGAGAACTTTGCACAAATCACTTTCGTGATTTCACGAGAAAATCGATCAGTGCAGATCAATGTCAACATTCGCAACTTCTGAATCTGAAATCATCTAACTGTGCTGAAACTGCATCGAAACATGCGAATTCAATCGAGTCTGAACAATCAGCAATTTGTCGAGTGAATCGATCATATGTCATATGATTTCGATTTATATGATGTCAGATCTTTATCATTCATGATCATCAATCATTATGAAACATTATGATCGTTTATTGATCATGTATATTCTTTGCATGATCTTGCACAAGCTCATACATCTTCAAATTTCTTCAGAGACAGAGCTATACTGTGTTCTCACAATGACTTCGTTAATCTGTTGAATCGACAGATCATGAACGACTTTCTCGAATCTGCACGACTGTTCACGTTGATTGATACGATTGAAAACAATGACGTTGAGAAGATTGAGAATATCAGTATGAAGTATTTGCAGACTCTTGAACTCTTTGAATTTTTCTTATTGCAGATGTATCTCAAGATAGAGACTTCGATTATGTTACTACATAATCTGCATTCACATGAGAAAATGTGTAACAACACTTGATTGATTATTACACATCTGCATCGAGACTGTATTGAAGATCGCATCTTGAGAAATGAATTTGATGAAAACATACGATTGATTTCGAGAATTAAGTTAATCAGTAAGAAAGACGACTATTTGTGAGTTTTATCGCGCAAGCAGTTTTCTATTCATCTCTGCTTCGCAATGATCATTAACAAGTTGCAAGAACAATTGCTGTCGATTGTAAACATAAATCTTTCTTTATTTTATTTCAGTCATGAACAATTATATGTTACACTGTCTAGAGTCACAGATGTACGAAGATTATTGATTCTGTTTCATCTCTTTAAGAATCAGTGTATTGATAACGTAGTTTATTCAAAGATTTTGTTATTATAAGTATGATTGAACTGTAGTTTTCATTTCTGTATAATGTATTAAATCACTGTTACGTTGAATTCATCTTTTTACAGCTCAGCACTAATGACATTACATCACAGCACAAGTAATTACAAGTCTGTATGATCTTTGCATTGAGCTTTTTGACTAACTACAGATCTTTACTGACTAGCTATTGCTGCGCACAGCAACAACATGTTCTGTCACAGATCTGTATTGAATTGAAATTCATCACACTATCTTGCATCTAGACGTTATCATCTGCACAGACTCTTACTTCTCTTCATCGATGTGATACTTCTCTTCAAGACTTGCGAACAGAGATTTCATGAATCGAAAAGCTAATGCAATGATCTTTGCTTGATTCGCAAGAATATTGAACATATTAAAAAGTTGTCTGAACAGATCAAAGATCATGTTGAATTCATCTGCTGAGTCTATTTCTGAAGCTTTGCACTTCTTCATGAGAGCTGTACAGATTAGTAAAGTCTTTTCACTATTGATATGAGTTCTTACTGTTGAATTCAAATTCTGCACGTACTACTTTCTTGTCTTTATTCTTGACGAGCTTTGAAATACATTTATGTTCAACTTTGATCTGATCTGTACAGATCAGCACATTATCAAATTTATCTGTACAAAAGTTGTACATATTCAACATCAAACTGCATCGACTTACTTCTTCTTCTGAGATCAGACAGCTTGTGCACATTTCTTCAAAAAGCTTTGCAGAGAATCTACAGTTTCAAAACATGCTCAAGTCATTTTTGCAGATTCTGCATGCATCTAAATCTCTATGAAACAGTTTTGCACAGCTCTGAAGAATGATTTTCTGTATTATGTATTCACGCTTAAAGTTCTGTACAGATTAACAATATTCAGCGTATACTCATATAAATCTGTACATACAAAGAATTTCATTTCTTTGCTGACTCAGTTATGACGAAGCTCAATATCGCGTAACAAAAGCTGTGCAGCTACGCGCAGTGTCTTACGAGAGCAGACAGATTCTCGACAGCGCTTCTCTATCAATACTAATATCTTATGTTTCTCTTTTGTATCGAGCGATTCAGTTGTTGTGAGAACGCATCTCATCGACTATGAACGATGCGTGTCTGCGAGACTAGTTCACGAGGTTAGATCGAAGAGATTAACGAGTGAATAGAAATAGCGACTTGACAGAAGATGAAAACTCTGCGAGCTTTCACTTTCGTTTCTTAGCAATTAGTTCTATCATCAATAGAATGCTATCTTATTATCTTCTACTACGCAGTTTCACGTAAAGAGATCTCGTCGCCTCACAGTTCTAATTGCTTCATTCGCACGAAGCTGCTCAGTAAGAAATGTCGAACATGCAGCGACTCATCAGAAGTTGCACGATCGAAAGAAGCGATAACTTCTTTCACACTGAGAATTCATCGTTTCATCAGAACAGATCTGAGAATCATGCATTCAAACACGCAGATGAGAAGTTCAAATCGCAAGGATCTAATGAACAGACAGATCATATCTTTCGATGATTGACAAGCGAAGTACATAAGCAGTTAAAGAATCTGAAGATGCAGAACGTACTGCTTGTCTTGCAACTTCGCGTATCGAAACTCGAGCGAGAGACTCGATCAATCTCTGATCATCAACGTCAACATAGTGATAATCACTATTGAAGCAATGCACGCAAGCGTGCTAATCGATCTTGCGAGTCTAGAGAGCAGAGCATCACGAACTACGACTTCTTGATGTTTTGACTGCGAGACTGCAAAGACTTCATAGTCGCAACATCATCTGATTTCATCACAAAACAAGAGAAGCTGCGATGATCTGCGTCATACTTGTCAGAGAAGTCTCGCAATCAGTGACGAGATCATGTGATGAGCATGCGCAATCGTGATGAGAAACTCGACTGAAAGTACTACACTGAATACTTGCGTGCTAGACTTAGCAATTCTGAAATTCATAACTTTCAAACAGAACGTTGACTTGAAGCTGCAAAGCAGCGAGTCAATCAAAGCGTCGCGAATTTTGAACAGTATCTCATCAGACTGTACGCAGATCTGAACTATCATATATTCAATGAGACTTGCATGATGTACTTGCGAATGAAGATTAACGAGATTATCATGAACGAGTCTCTTTGCATCTCATACATCTCTATCAATTATGTCAGTCTGCTAAAGCATCTTATAGACATTGACTTGCATCTGCAAGACACTGATGCATTGTCGAAGCTACATTTGCAGCAAAGTGAGAGTGCAGCGTCTCAGAAGAGTTTTCGATTCTTGCATGAAAAGACGAAGTCTGTCACTGCAACGAAGAATTCAAAGTTCTTTGCTTCGAGCACGCAGTCTAAAGACGATGCAACACTTAAGTTCAGTGAGTTCAAGCAAGATGCTGCTTCATTCAATCTTACGTGCTGATCATGCAAGAAGCTGAGACACAAGATCGATAATTTGATGTGTTTCAACTACGCATTCAGACAAGAAACTTGCAATCATGATGAAGAGACGAAAAAAGAGAAAGTCTGATGTTCATCATCGAATCATTAGATATAACTACGAAAAGATGATTGTCACATGCATTGATGATATCAATACTGACAAATGCTTCTGAGAAAGTGCGCGAAGCTCACTGTCTTATTGACTCTGAGATTGAGCGAAACTTTATATTGCAATCATGAGTAAAAGAGCATGAGTTATTAAAGAATCATGCGATTCTGAAACAGATTCAGACGATCGATGATCATTGAATTCTCTGCTATGATACACATCAGATCGATATCGAGTTGATCGATCATGAGAAAGTTCGCAAGAGCTGAAACATTGAGTTTCATGCTGTGAACATGCGAGAATATGATATGATTCTTGACTACTCGTGATTAGATGAGATCGACTTGAATATTCGTTGACGCGAGCGTCGCTGATCATATTGGAAAAACAGCACTCAGCGTGCAAAGCAAATACGAGTTAGTCTGTGCAAGACATCGAAATTTGCTGAGCTGACAATACTTGCAGCTAAGAGAAGAGAAGAGACTTATGTAGCTCTGCTCTATCAGCTGCTATCTACAGATGACTTATTGCAGAACGCAGATCATCAGACTGCGAGATGCGATGCGCTTCAAGCGAAAGAATCAGAGATATTCTCTGCTATTCAAGATCTCAAGAAAGTGTTTTCTGAGATTCTTTCTGATAGTCTGAACACGCATGATCAGATGAAACATTTCATTGATTTGATGAAGAGCAAAATGTCTCGCATCGAGTCTATTTATAAGATGACACGAGATGAGCTCGCTGTGATATGAAACTATCTAGACAGCGCGCTAGAGAAGAAATGAATTCATTCATCAAGTAGTTCTACAAAAGCATCTGTGTTGTTTGTAAAGAAGTCGAACGAAAGTTTTCGTCTATGCATAAACTAGCGTGATCTCAATGAAATAACAGTAAAGAAGAATTACTCATTGTCTCTACTGTTTGAGACGTTGAATTGCTTTGCTCATGCAAGACATTTTATCAAGATTGATATTTGCAACGCTTATCATTGCATTCGAATTCGCAAGAGCGATGAATGAAAAACGACTTTTCATACACGCTACAATCAGTTTGAGTATCAGATGATGCTCTTTGAACTGACAAATGCTTCTGCGATCTTTCAGTTCTATGTAAATCACGCGCTTAAGTCATTCGTGAATATTTGCTGCGTGATATAGAAGTATTCTCGACTCGATGCACGTTTTAATTTCGTGCACATCTCACTTTACTACTTTCATCTTTCTTCAAAAATCAATTACAAATTCAATATGACTTCAATTGAGACAGCGCTTGCAGATCTAGCTTTGCAAGACTCATTTAACTACACTGCAACTGCAAAGAAATTCAATATCAATCGAAGCACATTGTCGCGACGACATAGGGGTAAAACGATCTTCGTGAAGAAAAGCAAGCAAACGATGTCAATTCTTTCGAATCAACAAGAAAAAGAGCTTATTCGCTATATCAACAAGCTTATCGAGCGTGATATATCTTCTCTCAATGTCATGATTCGCGTTTTTGCGTATAATATATCTGGAAAACAGTCAGGCAAAAACTGATCTTATGAGTTCGTTCGACGTCATTCAGATATACTGCAGTCAAAGTTTCTACAAGACGCTGATCTAGAGCGAAAGAAAGTTGATAATGCATATCAATATCAGCTTTATTTTGATCTTGTAAGTGTCTTCATTACGTTTAGTTTCATACTAATATAAGAGTAGATAAAGCAAAAAATCGAAGAATATGAGATTCTTTCTTCAAACACATACAATATGAACGAAAAGAACTTTCTACTTGAACTTCTTCAAAAGACTTGAAGAGTTTTTAGTTTAAAGCATCTTGACAGTGATAAATTGCTGAGTGCTGATCAAGATGACAATAGAGAATGAATTATCTTGATTGCAATCATTTGCATGAATATGACTCATATACTCTCTTCGATCATTTATCAGGCGATATCAGGCAATATTCAGAACAGCTGACTTACTGAATATGATCTCAAAGAGCAATTCTGCTTCTTTGCTTTCTTCGCTACTGACTGAACTAACGATGAATTGATCTACTCTTGACTCACTATTGTATTTGATCGAAATACGAGGTCAAAAGTCAGAAATTCACACGATTATCGCCTTCTATTCGTTGACGAGCATGACAGTCATATCAACATGAAGTTTCTTGACTGATGTGAGCAGAACAAGATGCTCGTGACTTTATATTCTTCTCATTCTACGCATCGTCTTCAACCTCTGAATGTCAGCTTATTCAACTCTTTGATCAATTACTACTCGCAAAATCTGAACGACTGAATCTTTAAGAGTCAAGAACTTTCTCAAATATTGAAAAGAGACTTCTTTGATCTATTTTGACCTGCATATCAAGCTGCTTTCACGTCTGCCAACATCAAAAGTGAATGAAAAAAGACAGAATTGCTGTCTTTCAATTCATCACAGATCATAAAGCAGATTAAATCGAACGCTAGATCTGTTTCAAGTCATTCTTCTTCTTCAGCATTGTCAGAAGCTGATTGAAGAAAGATTCAACGATTAATGAAGTCAGTTGTAGAAGAAGCAATTGATTCGCAAGCTCGTAAGTTGAACAATACGATTGAAAAGCTTACTACAGATGTTGCTCTTCTGAAAGCAGAAAATGAAGATCTTCGACAAACAGTACGTATTGAGAGAAGTTGCAGACGACGTGAAAAGTCTTTATTTGACGATTTAGAAGTTAATGATGAGACAAAGAGAGTGTTTTTTAGTTCTAATAAGATTCAGACGACTCGTGATCGTCAAATTCAAAGAATCGAAGAGAAACAGCAAGCTGCTATTCAAAAGATGAAAGAAAAGAAACAAAGAAAGTTTAGAAAGCTAGAGAAACAGCGTTTAATAACTGAAAGAAAGATGAAACGAGAAAAAAAAAAGACGAAGCGAGAGAAGAAAGCGAAGCAAAAAAAGAAGCTACGAGCGAAGAAATTGAAGCAACGACGTCTAGTTCAGAAGCAAAAGCTGAAGGCTAAAAAGCTTCAGAAAGAGCAAAAGAAGAAGTCTAAAGAGATGAAAGTACAGCAATTCACTGATTTTGTTGCTATTGAGAAGATGAAAAGAGAGTCAAGTCAAATCAGGTCTACGCGAGCTGAAAGACAATTCAAAGCTTCTAAGCGATTTGATGATTGATTCTTATAGCTTGAAAGCTTCATATAGATATCGACAACTCTCTATATTAATTGCAATTTGATTCTATGAATGATGATTGAATAATAATAATAAAAGTATGAATTGCTAATCGAGTTTAGAATGTGCACGAGATCGAAACGTGCATCGAGTCGAGAATACTTCTATCTGAATGATGTCTTAGTATACTCTGAGACGAAAGAACAGCATTAAGAGCATGTGTGTAAGATTCTTCGTGTGCTACTAAAATATCGACTGTATGTCAAGCTGTCGAAATGCACTTTCAATCGTAGCGAAGTTATCTTTCTGAAGTTCGTGATAAAGCGAAGAGATATTCAGATGAAACAGTTTTGTATCAACGCAATCACTAGCTGATCTGAGCTCAAGTCTGCAAAGAACATTCTCATATTCTTGAAATTTGCAAGATTTTATCGACAATTTATAAGAGAATTCTCTCAAATCATCGCGCTCTTAACAGATCTAATCAAGAATGCAAAGAAGAGAGCGATGCATTTGCTCTTCGCAATGACATCAAAAGCAAAAAAAGCTTTTGAAAGATTGAAAGCAGTCTTTGTCAATGCTTTCATTTTGAAACACTACGATTGAAATGCAGATCTTCGCATGAAGATCGATGCATCAAATCGCGAAGTCGAAGACGTGCTTAGTCAGAAGAGCAAGACTGATCAATGACATCTTATTGTGTACTATAGTTATAAGTTCAAAGAAGCTGAAGTACGATGAGACATGCACAACAAAGAGCTGTATGCTATAGTTCTCGATTTTAAGAACTGACGACACTATCTTCAGAGTAGCAAGCGATTCATATATGTGATAACAAATCACAATAATCTTTGTTACTTTATGATGATGAAGAAGCTCAACGCACGACAGATGCGCTGAGCTGAGAAATTAACTGCGTTTGACTTTCGTATAGAATATCGCAGAGACAAATTAAACTTTGCGAATGCGTCGTCAAGAAGACTCGACATCATGAAATCAAATGATAGCAAGAAGAATAATGATTATTTTCTATCTACTTTGCGAAACAAACTTCGCAATCAGAAATGTCAATCTGAGCTGCTAGAAAATGAAGAAGTTTCAACAACGATCAAACTCGCAGCATTGACGATGCAACTGAATGACATAGTCATTGCAAATACTTGAGTCATGTGTTTAAATGAGAAAGTACTCGCTAGATCTTGCAGAATTCTAGACACTGCGTCGTTTCGACTTCTGATTCATCAAATTATGAAGTCGAAGAAATTCTATTTGAAGATGAGTGAATCAATGATTGCGTGATTGCTGAAGTTACAACAAAGAGATGTCTTTGTTACGAATGAGAAGTGACGTCAATGATTTGCATCTAGAAAGAATGAGCTTTCGAAATGAAGTATGAGAAATAATGAACTGCTACGTCGTGATCTCGCAGTCTATGTACTCAATGACTCTGCTACAAGAAATGAGATTCTGCATATGAATCATGACGATTTCAAAGCAGATCATTTTGCATATGCTCATATCAAGACTGTGATAAGAAGAAAATATTACTGGTCGAAAATGCTCAAAAAGATGACGAAATATGTTCGCATCTGTTCAGACTGTCAGCGAGTGCGAGTGCATCATCATAAGTTCTATGAGAAGCTGATGTCTATATCTTCAGATAGCGTGAATTCATTTCACACAATGATCATGAATTTCATAACAGACATGCTCTCTGCGAAGAATTCGTACATCGAAAAAACAAGCGATGCTATATTGATAATGATAGATAAGTTGATCAAGCACGCAATCTATATTTCAACGATCAAAGATTTAAACGTCGAGAGACTTACGAATCTGCTATGATGAGAATTCGTATCTCAGCATGAAATGATGCGAAGCATTATATCGAATCGAGACTCACTGTTTATCAGTCATTTCTGAATCACTCTATGTTGACATCTCGAAGCAAAGTGAAAGCTAAGCACTGCGTTTCATTTGCAAATCAACGATCAAACAGAAAGACAGAATCAGATGCTTGAGCACTATCTGCGAGTGTATTTCAATTACAAGATGAATAACTGATCAGAGCTTTTGTCAATGACGACGTTTGCATATAACAACAGCGTACACGCTAATATCGAAAAAACTTCACATGAGCTTCTAAAGAGATACACTGCGAGCTTCGCAGAGACATCTGAGAACAGAACTCTAAAGAGAGAGACATTCTTAACTACGAAGTGAGCAGAATGATTACGAAGTATCAAAGAACATCTAATGAAACTATGAAAGTGAGTAGCAGAGCAGCAAGCAAAGTATTATAATGCTCATCATAAAGCTGCAAGCTTTCAGATGAAAGACAAAGTGCTTTTGCAAAGTATAAACATTCATACGCTTCGATCAAAGAAGAAGATTGATCACAGACAACTGAGATCATTCAGAATATTGAAAAAGATCAACATGCAAGCGTATAAGCTTGAACTATCTGAGAAATATGATGTGATTCACTCAATCTTTCATGTCTCTTTATTGAGATTCTGACACTCGCGTGATGAGAATTCGAAGTTGCAGATCATTCTTGTAGAAGAAGAAGAAGAATGAAAGATAGAGAAGATACTTGATCAGCGAATCAAGAAAGAAAAGATTGAGTATCTAGTTCAATGAGCTGATTCGTCTCTCTACGAAAACTTCTGAAAATCAATGAAAAATCTTAGCAATGCGAAGAAGATCATTGAGAACTATGAGACAGAAAGACAAGTACATCAGTTGACTGCGAAGAAGTCAAAGAAAAAAAAAAGAGACAGATCATGTAAGAATCACGATTGAAAGAATATCAAAAGCGCAAAGACGCGAGTCTAAGAAGTTGATACTAAACTACAATTACAAAATCTCACGCAACATATGTCTTCTAAAAAAGAAGACAACGAACATCATGAAAGAGCGAAGAAAAGAAGCGATCAACGATCGCGAGCGAGAACGTCGAAGTGAAGAGAGAAGCTATTTATTTATCAGCGAATCTCGTCATGCATTGCTTGCTTCAGTCGATACTTACGAGACGAAGACGAAGCGACATGACGATGACAAGAAGTGACGAAGACGAGAGAGATGAGAACTTCTACTCAACTGTTAGATACAATCTCACATGATTGAAAGAAAAGCTACTCACTCTCTCATTGTCAAAGACGAAGAGCGAGACGAGTCTTGATGCGAACGTTGAAACGATGAATCATCGTCAGCGCAGCATGACGCATCGACAGCTGAAGATGACGCGAGACTGAGTTCATCACGCAATCGTGCTTTCTCACGAAGCAGTACTCGCATTTGCGAGCACGCTCGATGAGAGCACGACACGTGTGAGTCGTCGCTGCGCTCAGACGACGAACGCAGCGACAGCATCAAATCATCTGATCATTATGATCTATCATGCATCAGCACTTATCGAAACACGCAGAGATAAATATGTCTATCAAGAATCGTGAGCTCAGTCTTCAACGTCGAAGACGCGAAAGAAGCAGAAGAAGCAGACGCGACAGACGTGACAACGACGATGACGCGAGAGAAGCGACGAGAAATATACATCTCAAGAAAAAGAGCAGACTTCGCGAGCATGTTAGCATAATCTCAGTGAGCGCAAAGCTGCTACTTATCATGTTGATGATCATGATGTTGATACTGCTATGTCACTCACGTTAGCTCATGAGCTGACTCGCATCACAACAACGCTGCAACGAAAGAAGCTCATATCATGAGCTGCGAGCTATGCAAGATACACATAGCAGATCTCATGCTTCGTCAGTTCGAAAGAGCAGTACTCACGAAGAAGTATGCTGAGACGAGATAAGAAGAAAAGAAAGAAAGAAAGAAAGCAAAGCTGAAGAATTGATATCAACAATCTCGCACTAGCTCTGTTTATGCTTGTTAGCATGATCAGCTCACGACACTTCTACACAGATGCTAGAGCGCTGAAGAAGTCATAGCTACGCTATCAGCTACAGAAAGGCAATACGATGCTATGAAGACTCAGAGATCAAGTCTTTAAGAAGAGATGCAGTTGTGAGAATGCATCTCATCGACTATGAATGATGCGTGTCTGCGAGGCTAGCTCGCGAGATTAGATCGAAGAGACTAACGAGTGAATAGAAATAACGACTTGACAGAAGATGAAAACTCTGCGAGCTCTCGCTTTCGTTTCTTAGCAATTAGTTCTATCATCAATAGAGTGCTACCTTATTATCTTCTACTACGCAGTTTCACGTAAAGAGATCTCATCGTCTCACAGTTGTTGTATCGACGTGTTTGACAAGTTCGTACGAGTCTGCATCAATTTCAAAGAGTATTTCTATCTTGAAATCGTCATTGAGAATCATTGCAAAGTTGTACAGTTTTGTATGTTAGAGTATTGTTATGAAAGAATTTGTTCAGTTGTAAACAGTTCTAGAAAACTCGTATCAATTAGTAAAGCTGTGCACATCTTGATGCAGATCAATTCTAAGAGTTGAAAAGACATGTAACTGTCTGCGCGATACAGCACAGAACAGCACAGAATTAATACAGATAAACTATCTGTTTAATCAGATGTGTAAAGACTTGAAGAGAATGAGAGAAGTGATAAAACTTCGTTAAGTTAGCAATTGATTTGAATAGATCAGTACATCTTTATACATCTTTACAAAGTCTTCTAAAATTCAAAAGTCAAGAAAATCTTTGAAAATTTCAAAGCTGTAGAAAGCAAAGCTCTGCAATTACTGTTAACTGTCTTGAAGCTTTCACGTAAGAACTGTACAATTCAGTACAGTTATAGAAAAGAAAGATAAACACTTGCACAAAGCTGCAAGCTCAGATGAACATCGATACATAGTGATACATAGAAGCGAAGATCTGTACAGAGATATCATTACATGTCTGTACAGATAGATCTGTAAGAACTTATCGAAAGAATTGTTGTAAAAGTTACGTTTGAAAGATGCGATAGAAACAAACTTATGTTCAGGATCAACCTCATGATTCATCGCAGCAACCTCAACTTCACTGCAAATGACCGTACTGAACAATACATCACAGTAAATACTTTTTCATACATGCTATTTACTACTTACTAAGCGTAAAGGCAATTTTCATCGGAAATGACGACTCTCTCGTCTGAAGTTGCTCTGCTTCGGTTAAAATGAGCTAAAAAGCATAAGGATTGAATCGTGAATCAATGAGGCAATGTCATCTGGTCGGATGAAGCATTCGTGGCTCGAGAATCAGGTAAAACACCAGAATGGGTGTTTGGAATTCCCAAACAGAAATGGGATAGAGATAAAGTGATGGAAATTCCCAGTGGAAAGTCCTTTTCCATTATGGTTTGGGAAGCTTTCTGAGGTTCTGAAAGATCGGATTTATATCTGCTCGATCGGGACTTCGAATCCAAAAAACACGGCTATTCAGCAGTCTTCTACATTCAGATTTTGGATCACAATTTGGCTGGCATATGGGAGCCAGGACTAGTGTTCATGCAGGATAACGCTCCGATACATAGAGCCAGAAAATCGAAGCTCTGGTTCCAGGAAATGGGTATAGAAGTCATGGAGTGGCCTCCGTACAGCCCCGATTTGAACCCCATCGAAAATCTCTGGGCCCTACTGAAGAAGGAAGCCTATAAAGTCTATCCGGATTTGGATAAACTGAAGGGTAAAGGCGAGGAAGCTGAAACCCAACTGTTCCAGATTTTACAGAAGGCCTGGGGGAACATACGGGAGAAGGTAATAGAGGGGCTAATTTCCAGTATGCCACGCAGATGTGAAGCTCTAATTATAGCGGAGGGCTGGCATACTAAATATTGATCGGGGAATTATAAGTCATATACTACTAAATAACTAGCCCAAATATTGAAGTTCCCCAGCTGGTTCAATGGTTGATGCAGGTGAGGGGTGTATTGGTTGGGGAGCGCGCGACCGTGACTTAATGCGGGGTACTTTCGAGTTAGTTTTTAGTGTGTCAACCGAGCATAAGCGGGAACCCCGCACCTCCCACATACAAATTTGGGCCTACTCATCGCCTCATCCCCATCAGAATTACTATTATCGCTGTCGCTGCCTTCCTAAATTTTGAAGCTATTCAGATCACATGGCTTAGAGATTTCAATTTGTTTGTAGACTCATCAAAATTCTTTACTCCCCCTCTCTCATCTCTTCTGACATTACTGTATATAGACTGCCTCCGCAACTTCTCTATCTCTCATCAACGCTCTGAAGTCAACGATATCGTTCATCTTGAGCAACGTCGAAGCGATACGATCGATGAGAAGAGCGTGACTTTGATCTATGATTATGACCTCGAGGCTCTGTTATCTGGGTGGATTAGACGCTGAGACAGAGACAACGCTGTCTCTCGAATGCAAGATCTATCTGATCGCGAGACGTCTTCGAAATTGCGTTAATCAAGAAGCTTCCGGTTGTTATCTTCAGCTTTTTTCTTTGCATCTTTGACTATATAATGCACTGTATTCGGCTTGAGATCTTAAGATTTTCCTATAGAAAGTAAAGAGTTTCCCGAGATCTCGCTCAGGATCGTTGCTGCAGATCTAAATGTCGAATGAATTTGCTGATGATCTGACTTGCTGACTCGCGAGGCTTCCGTTTTAGCTGTTCCCTTTGTAAATCTCTTCTTATGAGACATGATAGAGAGTGTGTAATGAGGTAGAATTAATAGTAGTTCTGTTGAGTAGAAATGTGGTTTGTTTATCTAAAATTAGGCCGCTTGTGCTCGGTTGACACACTAAAAACTAACTCGAAAGTACTGTAGGTTAGACACTAGAGCCGTAATCAAAACATATCTTACTTTCTATGATTACGCATCATCGTTATTTACTAGGTGAGATAGTTAACATAACAAGGTAATCTATAACTCGGGGATCCTATAATCTGTTCTCGGAGAATAGCACAAACAGTCATGTGGCTAATTGAAGATTATCGTAAGTACCGAAGCTGACTCTAAAGCGAGTTCACAGAATCGCGAAGAGATGAGAAGAATTACAGAATAAGTATTAACAATCGAGATGAGTGGACTCGAGTAATCATTGTCTATACCCCAAATGTCTGAACTGATGTATCTATGCCTGTGCTCTGAAGATGACTCAGGCAAACTTCATTCCGGTGAGCATACAATTCCTTGGAACCACTCGAACCGAGACCTGGAGACTGAAGCTCTTACTGAAGGAACCCATAGCACGGCTCACAAAAATAATGGATCATGGAATAGATAGATATAGATATATGAATAAGAGTATTGATAGCTGAATCTTTGCTCAGCTAACGTTGAAATTAAATTACATTCGAGAAGCTATCAACACACTTTGCCTTGCCTGCATCTTTCGATCACCCTTTGAGATCTATGCAGCGTCGTGACAGACACGGGAGACGTGTCTCACTTCGGAGGCTGCACTTGGAAGGCGGGGCCCAAGATATCATAGTCAACACGAAGACTCTCAATCATTTTATAAGCGTTCTGCCATCCGAAAGCATTCATCCCGGCCAAGCGTCCATCCCATTTCTTATTGATTTCCTCAGTGCAGACATCTGTGACAACCTTAAGGTAGGTCTTGAATACTGCTCAGCCGTTTCTCGGGTTGACGGCCGAAACAGGCCTCAGAGCTTGCGTAACATTAAAATCGTCATTGATGATCTTGAAGCAAGCTGCGAACAGATCAGACACATATTCTTTTTGTGTCTCAACGTCCTGGCGATTGCCGTAGCGATTAAGATGACCTTCAATGTATGTTTTGAAGTCGTATGCGAGAATTTGATCGTGAGCTTTGATTCAGCCCGGAATGTCATCTGATTGAGTCAATTCGAAGAATGGAGCTCAGTCGGGAAAGATCACGTCAACTAACATCAAGACTTTCGCATCTGAGGCGTAGATGAATATGTTTCCTGACTGGTGGTTTGAGCCTTTGTATGAGAGCTCGAGGGTTTGATTTCCGACGCAAAGGCGCTTTTCATTGTCAAAGGCTTCGTTCGGAAGCGGGCGATGGGGATCGGGAGTTGGGGTGTTCTTGATGTGGTTGAATGTCTCGTCCTGTGCAATATATTTCTTTGCCGTATCATTGAAGATGTACGCCCCTCCAACGTGATCTGCGTGAGCGTGACTGTAAACAAAGTGAGTTACAGGTTTATCTGTGACGCTCTTGATCGCGGCCTTAAGCTTGTAACCAAGAGTAGGAGGACAATCGACGAGTATCACTTCGTGAGTGCTCACTAGGAACATAGACTGGTAGAGCCCATCTGTGACGAAATATGTGCCATGCCCAAGGTCTTCGAGGTAGTAACCCGTCTGGGCGCTGATGGTAAATCCCACAGCCTCTTGTGGAACGGGGAGGTATTTGAGGTTATCTGAATCGGAACCGTAGTAGATGCCGGCTAGATCTCGGTGCTCATTGGTATGATGAGGATGGGCCTGGATAATGACAGGTAATGCAAGAGCAGCCAGGGTCAACAAAACATGGCAGAGAACCATCTTCAACCTTTGGAGAAGAAGTACGGAGTAGATAGAGAGAAGATAAAGAAGATCAACCGATCACTTGGATTATACATGACGGAAGGCAAGGGTTTCCATGATCTTTTATAGGTAGGTCACCAATCTTCATCTTCTCCTGATTTCTATTGCAGTCTTGCCTCACGGGTTGCAGTTGGTAAAAATTCTTGGCATCGAGCCGGACTTTGTAATTAGCATGAGCCCCGCATATGCGAGACTTGACGTCGGGTTGGAATTATTATGCCGATGCCGAATCTAGGATTAAGCGAGGCTACAAAAATTAAACGTGCAATTATAGCTGTGCATATGCGCAGCATCGACTGAGCTGAGACATCGATGGACGAAGAAAACATTACCGCGAAAAATCGTGCGGACTAGATATCTGCGTGGCTAAACGAATTAGAGATGAGAGATGAAGCACGCATATGTTGAGCATAAGCTAATAATGAATTCAGCTGTCACGTAACTCACACGATCGTAGTTTTGAAAACAACGAGAAGAATGATGATGCAAAACATGAGCAGAATTGTTACGATCCTAGCCTTCGTCTATTCTTCGCCTAGCCTTCGCTCAGCCTTCGCTCAGCCTTCGCCTGGCGCCAACCCTATCGGGCCTAGCACAGGGCTAGGGCACACTCATATAACAGCGAGTTCTTTCCTGTAGATACTTTTCTTCCTTAGTATTTATCTATTAGTTATATTACACCCATATGACTCGCTCTATGCCGGCCCCTAACAAGAATGATGAAGATGAAGAAGAGAAGATACAAAACATGATTGATGAAGAAAATGTAAGCGATATTCTTTGAATGAACATGTAGTCTGCATATATTGAGCATACGTTTAACCTTATGTCAGATTGAAATCGAATTCTCATCTTCGCTTCGGATTCTCATCGTCATCCTCGTTGGTCTGTATGTACTTCATATGCATCGCATATGCTTTGCTAAAATCTTTCTTCAATTCTTTCTCAAGCAAGCGTCTCAAGAAGATCGTCGCAGATGTCAAGGGCAAAGATAAGCATAGCATGAGCATCGCATATGCACTGCTAACGCACTTCACAGTCCTCGGTGTCATCACACGTCGCTCTGACCGCATT
>JAABUH010000996.1_pt1 | contig 35142 bp, 51 predicted proteins | sample 5559121 | NCBI WGS metagenome assembly JAABUH01 (sample SAMN10711871, study PRJNA513364) | rock metagenome | isolation source: Antarctica rocks | place: Antarctica: Victoria Land, Battleship Promontory nord | collected 2015-12-28
GAGGAGGGGAGGGAGAGGTTGGGGGCGTGGGGAATATGGTGCGCTGTGAGAACTGTCATATACCCTGCATGCAGATCTCACGATTCTGGCCCAAGATCCACTAGTCTCCGACAGCCGACGGCTATACACAATCCACACCATACAACAAGGAGAATCAGGATGGAATCATGTATGGATCGGACCGCCCCGCCCTTAAAGCGGTCAATCATCGTCATAAAGACCCACATGACTCGAATCTCTCTTCAACTCCAACCCTCCGTGCCCCTCCCTCCCCTTCGCGCTGCTCCTCTTGACCACTACCTTCGGCACCACCCGTCCCGGTCTGGGGCCATACCAAGCCGCCACCACCTCACTACCCCACCAGTCATCCTGCAGCTTATCCACCTCCGCGCTCGTGATCGACAACATCGGGGCCTTCGGCAGATGTTTCGACCCATACCTTCCATTTGGTGGCGGCTGGGGACCGTGCAGCAGCTCGTGTGCGTGGTGTTGGAAGGCGTGGAGCGAGGCGAGGTGGGTGGAGGAGCGATATCGCACGTTCGCGTAGGCTCGGAGGACGGAGTTGATGGTGGATAGGAGACGGTCGAGGCGGGAGGTCGGGGACTCGATGGGGACAGGTGTGACGGGAGGAGGGGAGGGCGAAAGGGCGATGGTGAGTGGGGGTTGGTGATTTGGCGTGGCATCTGACGGGGAACTTTGACGGGTTGAGGGTGTGGGTTGGTGAAGGCCAGCTTGGGATGAGGGGGATTTAATCATCATAATAGGGTGCTCGCTGTCGAGTACGGCTGAAGCCTGGATCCGAGGCAGCCGTTTCAGTGGTGTTGCGATGACGGAGTACAGTGATGAGAGCATATTGTGAGTCCTTTTGTGCTGAATCTCATCAGCGGCTGAACCTACACTGGCGTGCCAGAAATAATCATTCACGTGCAGGGAGGTCTTTCGCTAGAACGCCAAGGCAAAGACCCAAGTCCAGAGCGTCTTGCCGTATCTCGCGCGGATATCTGACTTCTTGTAATCCTCAAACAGAAACCCACTCCCCCTCTCTCGATTGAAAGGAGGGGTGCGCCGATGGTCCCCCAAGTTAAGAAGGCGAAAGGATGCGTCGCTGAAGGCTGCGAGCCTGCTGGTTTCACCATTCGATGACGGCAATGGAGGTCAGGATAGGGGAAGGCTTCCATGAAGGCAAGTAGAATGGAGAATCGACAGACATGCGAGATGGGAAAGTGGGGGATGGAAGACAGCGTTTGAGGTATCGAAAGGAGGTACCGTGCTTGGTGTCGTATGATGACACTGTTGTCCCCATACATCGTCTGATGATCGACGCGCTTGAGCTCGAAGACGACGGGCTTCGAGGCTACGACTCCGCCCAATCTGCATGGTGAATTCCAGAGCCTTCCTGAGTGATCGTAGGAAGCAGGCAGCGGTGACCGTGTTCACGAAGCCCTCTACGGATATTAGTAATGGTGCATCAAGCTGTCTGGGCATAAAACTTTTGATCCACGTCTTGCAGCTTCGCGGATCGCAGGCTGCATGTTTCCGGTTACAGGGAAGCTCCTTATCCCGAGGTCCGTGCGTCTCCATCATAGAAATCGTACCCGCTGTGCAAGATGATCCTATCGACAGGGAGCCCGGACAAGTCTTCTCGAAACACATACTGAGACTTTTCGAGCCAGTGATTATCAAGTTTATGAGAAAGGTTTTCATCCGGGCTGTGCTGATCGAGAGATCATCGACACCACCTCTCGGTTGGCTGAACCCAACTTAACCCGGTATCAGGATGATATTGCCAGAAAGCCTGATCAGAGCCCAATTTCAATTGAGGTCAACAGCCTCGTAGCCGCTCCTGGCCGGCCTCAAGCCGGCACGGACCCCGAAGGTAGGTCGAGGACGGATCGGAGAACCGTAGCAGTCTTCCGCCGAGGAAAGTGGCGAATCTGCGACAGGCATCTGTCGTTTTCGATCGAGTCCGGAGACTAGGGACAAAGGAACGACACTAGGCAATCGGAGGAAGATCGAAGGCCAATCGGAGAGCCCGCTTAGGGTTTGGCAGCGGAAACTGGCGAATCCGTGACAGGTAGTATTGTGGCAAGCTACGTATCGCGCACGAGATTCCCTACCAGATTGCGCGTGATCAGGTCAGGATAATACCGATTATAACCAAAACGGCAGAGAAGTGATTCCATCTCCCGTCCAGGAAAACATTTGCTCCCCCGTTGCTTCGCTGGCCACCTTCGAGTCCTTCGCACATGAACGTGAATCATTTCGTGAACACCTGTGAGGGCCTTGAGTCTGTCTGCTAGTGGCTGAAACAAAAAAGTCGTCTCTCGACGCTACTCGGCAATCCGGTGTTCTCACTGCTTCCATCGCGATGACACTTGGCATAGACCCTCGGTTAGAGCCCAACTTCCGCAGGTGCCGAAGACATCCAGCGACGTCGTTGCCACACGGCATAAGCTAGCAACACACCGGGACGCCAGAGGTAGATCGAGCCCGATCGGCCCCTCAAGATTCGACACAGGTACTACTTTGGCAACCTGTGTTTTCCTTACGATATACACTACCGGATTTGCGCATCATCACGCGCGGGAGAACCGTATAACGCCGATCGATTGCTGTCCTTCCTCCCACTCTTCATCCCTTCCTGACGGCTACCATCAGTCAATCATGCCTTCTCGATGTGGGCGGGCATCGCGACCATTCTTAGAATCAGTCCGGCGAGCTGATCCTAGGTCGTTCGCTCGGTGCAGATTCTGTCGTCGAAGCCGAGGTCGATCTACATATTTTCGGCAGCCGCCATCTCATCGATGACGATGGAAGATAACCCCATTCGACGAGCTGGTTGAGATCCCGTAGACAAGGCTGATCAGACATGCTAAGAATCTCAGCAGGCTCAACGGAACCGACCTGACACCTACCCGCGTTCAGACCTGCCCTCCGAGGTCCCCCTCATTGCACCTGCCGTCTCTTTACACCATCCTCTCCCCTTCTCTTCTTACCCCCCCTCCCATTCGTCGTCCCTCAATCTCCGCCATGATCCTCTCGCTACACTCCCAAACCTCCCTCATCAACACCCCACATCTCGCCTCCACTAATGCATCGTCCTGCGCTGCATGCTTATCCAGGCATGCTCGGTAGCTCGCTATCTGGGTCGCACAGCCGTTCTTCAACTCGACCAGGTGAGGTACACTGGATTTGTCTCAGACAGTCAGGTAAGACAGATAGGGATGAACGGACTTTGCATCCGCGCATGCTGCAACGGCTCGGCCTTCGGGGCGGCAGATCGTTGACCAGTCGGCTGATTGATTTTTCAGGACACACTGAGAGATGTAAGTCTTTAGCTGCTGAGGTACTGTCAGGCCACCGAGGACCCCAAATTCCAACAACACCATGGGATACTCACTTGCTGGTACTCGGCCATCTGCTCGGCGCATTCTGATGCGACGACAGTATCAGCACTACACGGAGCTAAATCCAGATGCTTTCCATATAGCGTTTTCTACAGACTCACTAGAGGCCACAAGGTCATACGAGAGATCCATCGTTGCGGCTGAACGAAGGAAGGCAGAAGAATCAGATTGAACAGGTCGGTCATGATGAGCGACGGAGATGGAAAGAACTCCGACTGCACCTTCGCGCTTCCCCATGTTTTGTGAAGCCCCTTTTGCCGTACAAATCCACCGTAGCCCATATAACGACCCCTTGGGGGGCCGTGAGAGTCCACAACGCCTCGAATATGCCGGTCGGAGCTCTACCTGTAGCGTCGGCAGACGAAAATGGAGTGGAGCATCGACCACTTGCTGTTGGCAAGCAGTACCTCGTCCGTCGCGATACCGGCCCAGCACGTGAGCACCTTTGTCATTCGAACAGACAGGACTCATGTTTCGTTAGGCTCAGCAACGATTCTCGATAGGAGAGAGACGAAACATGGCTCGCGGGAAGCTTACATCTCCTACAGTGGCGAGGATAAGCGGCTGGACGCTTGGATATCCGAGGTGGACGTCGGTGTCGAGCTGGTCAATGGAGTCGAGGCTGGACCGAGCAGTGGACCTGGTGCCGTCCTGGGTACCATGAAACGGAAGCGCAAAGCCGTGGTGATCGTAAGATCACTGGTCGTTGAATGCGGTGTGAGCTGATGAATGGACATGCTAGGCTGCTACCACCCCTCGGAAGCTACAGAACGGCCATTTGGATATCTCGCCTCGTCGGCATGAGCCCGGCCCTCCATCGTCTGCGCCATCTACCCCCGAGAGAGAGCACGCTGCGATGACCAGGGTGCGCAATTTTGAAGATGTCCGGTTCGGAGAGTACCTCATCAAAACATGGTATGTTGGTCTTCCTCCTTTACGTCATCATCTGAGGAATCGAAGGTATTACTCGCCATATCCTTTACCCCTTGAAGAGACACCACCGATGAACAGCACGCCCCTGTCTTTCTCCGCTTTACCCATCGGCCCTATTACCTCGAATTCTCGGAAGCGAAATGCCATGTCGATGGATGGGGATGCACCTGTACCTTCCGCAAGCAAGCCCAGAGGTCTGGGCAAAAGATCTGCGAGCGACTTGTTCACGCTTGGAGCTGGTCAAAGCGGTGAGGGTGCGCGAGGTCGGTTGTGGGTGTGCGATCTGTGCTTCAAGTATATGCGGACTCGAGCGGGTTTCGACCGGCACACATCGTCTTGTACGATGATGCAGCCGCCAGGACGGAAAGTGTATCAGCGAGGTAGCTATACCATATGGGAGGTGGACGGCGCACAGGCCACCCTCTACTGCCAGAATCTCAGCTTGTTCGGAAAGCTCTTCATCGACCACAAGTCCGTCTTCTTTCATGTGGACAATTTCCTCTTCTATGCTCTATGCGACGCCGCCACCTCCCGCCGCGATCAGGTCATGGCCTTCTTTTCAAAGGTCCGTCCATTTTAAGATGTCATCGTAGCAGGGTTTACGCCTTCTACTTGTCATCAGGAGAAGCTTTCATATGACGATTACAACCTGGCTTGTATCGTCACCTTCCCACCCTTCCAGAATCAGGGATTCGGGAAACTGCTTATCGAGCTCAGTACGTCCGCGTCTTTGCTTGTCTTGTACCGATGTGCTGATACGCATAATAGGTTATTACCTCACCCGGCATCCCTCCACTTCCCCTATCAACGCATCACCCGGAACGCCGGAACGACCTTTGTCAGATCTCGGTCTGAAAGGGTATACGGCGTACTGGGTCGCCATGATCCTCCGCTTCTGTCGAAAGCTCCTGGCAGGTGCTGCTCCGATTGAAATGACGCCCAAGAAGAGCCAGTCGAGAAACGAAGGGCGGACCCTCAGAGCGAGGCGAGAGATTGGCCATGATTCGGTCAAGGACATCGGTAAGATCAACAGTGTTGGTACGCAGATCCATTTCTTTGCGTCCATCCTGCTAAAAGCTGCAAAGAGGTGACGAAGTCGTACGAGTCCCCGTACAAATGTCAATTCGCTGTAATCCTCTCCCTCGCCGACCTCGCTAGAGCTTGTCATCTGCGCAAAGAGGATGCCGCCTTCGCTCTCGCTGAGCTCGGCTTCCTTCAGCATCGGCGGGCCAGGTCTGTCTCAAATGATGTGCGGAAACATCTCGATCCGGGAGAGTGGAAGGATATGGAAGTCGTGGTCAGTCGGGAGATGGTTGAGGAATTGTGGGTGAAGTGGAGGGTCAGGGAGAAAGGCGTATTGTCGGGTGCAAGTTGCTATGACTTAGCATGAAATCGCACATTCCGCCACTGAGTCGGGTTTATGCCATCCTCCCATGCAGGATCGTACACAAATCTGGTAGTGTATAGTGTGAGCGAATCATGGCTTGCAAAGGTTGTCCTCCGGACTCGATCGGCACGACCGCCTTGCTCGGTCAGGTTAAGAAGAAATGGGGCTTCGGTTAGAAGTCAGTCCAGTTCAGAGATCACTCATGAACAGGCATTCGCCACTTCACCCTGGCGGACCCTGAGGCGGCTCTCCCGATCGGTCTTCGACCTACCTCTGGCCTCCCGTCGTGTCGTATGTTATGCCGGAACGTCTGACGTCACCTACGGAAGTTGGGCTCCGACACAAGGTTTCGTGACAAGTATCATCCTGATGGAAGCAGTGAGAACATCGGGGGCCAAGGTAGTGTCGAGGACGCGACAAGCAGCAAAGTTCGGAGGACAACTTTTTGGGCTGAATTGACAGGACTCCTGCACCAGATAGAAAGCGGCAAAGCCACTTGTATCCTGATGCGGACTGCTTCTGGCTTCAGGTCATTGACGATTTCATGACTCGTCAATCAAGTCTTGGAGAACCGGTTCGCCAGACCTGTGCTTCAAGCGATGACTGAGATACCGAACACCTCGATGCATCAAAGCCGAGCCGCACATTCTGGATCCCCGAACTCTCTTCACTGACCAGAACTTATTCTCCCCGAATTTCGCAGATCATCGTGATCGTCGACCTGAATGTCTCTCTTACTGAGCGCAAGACTGACCATGGCAATCCTGCGGGCTATACTTGAATCTGCTGAATGCAAGGAACTGAGTCGAAAATTCCCCTTCCCCTTTCTTCCAGGCGAGATTGCAATGCTATGCGGTTGACCCAGCCTATATCTCTGGGACCTCTGTCTGCGGAGTGGCCAATGTCCCTCTTATGGCTGTACAGAAGCAATACACCCCATTTATAACGATCTATCCAACCAAATCACTCAACGTCCACCATGTCGGACACCCTCGCTACCCCATCCGCCAAGATCGAGCGAATCAATCTTATCTGGACAGACGAGAATGACATCAAGAACCGAGTTTTGTGTTCGACTCCTGGTCTAAGCCGAACACGAGCTTCAGAGTGTGTTGTTTCGAGTGAGCATTCAATTTACAGACTGATGGTATGTCAGGATATTCAAGCGGCACTGGACACGGGCCGACGTCTTCACTTGGTGGTGGGCAGTACTAGAGTGTTAATGAGGCTTTAGGCTCACGGAGGACGAGACCACCCAATTGAATCTGTGGCAGATGGGTGTTAGCAATGTACCGGTCCTCGGGAGTCGTACTTCGTGGTGGCTATGGAGATAGTCAACTGAGCATCTCCCGGTAGCCCATTCTTGACGGACGTGTGAGCTCGACCTTTGGCGACTATGTGCGATACATCGGACGGCACCACGAAAGATCGCTCTACGCCGATCTCGAGAGCCGAGGCGAAAGTCCCGAGACTTGTGGTAGCGGAAGCTTTGACCATTATCGCCAGTACGCCGAGGCGCCATTGGACCGCGTCGAAGATCAACACTATTTTCGATGGATGGCAAGCTCAGGTGAGTTGTAACAGAATCATTCGATCGTATTCTGATGCAATCCCTAGGGCATCACCCGTCACCCGGAGCACCATACTATAGTGGTCCGTCATGTTCAAGACCTCTGGCTTCGATACTTCAACGTCGGCGCACCGCATTGAGTGAGGAAGTGTGGGATACGGGATCGTCTGGTCTTTTTTCTTGTTCTTTAGGGATTGCAATGTTTGTCGTGATACTATGAAAGGGGAATGTATGCATGTTGTATCCTATCACGTCTCTTTCTGCGTCGTTGTGACCCCACCACAAATGAACATAGCGAAACTTGATCCGCCTTTACCCGACAGGGGCGGTGGGCTCGGGAACGAAGTTGCACAAGCTCGAGACGCAGGTCCCAGTCCAGCAATCCGAGTCCGCTGTTACGAGAGTCAACCAGAGCCAATCCAAACGATGAGACAGACCCACTCGTGCAAGTAGCAGTCTGCCCTCCACATACGCCAGTCTCGGAGCTACCGTTCCTTGCATAGCCACAGGATTTGTAAGTCCGATCATCCGCACAACTACCCTCCCATCCGCGCTCGCACACTCGAGCTTTGCCGTAAGTGATGGAATCGCAGCTGGCCTGACCGAGTCCGTTGTCTTCGCACGCCAGGCCTTCGCTGCATTGGACAGAGTAGGTACATGGGTCACCGGTGTTGAGGGGACAGTCCTGCCAGGCGATGCATTGTCCGGTATACGAGTCGCAGGAGGCAGTCGCGCACATGCTCTTGTGGTAGCAGGTTGCTCCGGCACCACCGCAGACGCCGGGCTCGGAGGAGTTGGGGCGAGAGTTACCACAGTAGGCGACTGAGGGGGAACGAGGCGATGAGTGGGCCGTACGGTGACGGAACAGGTTGGATGCTCTCACCGTTTCCGCAAGGATCCGAGGCGTTGAACTCACAGACCTGACAGAATCTCCAGGGTCAGTGCTTGGACTATCGATCCAGATGGGGATCAGGTACCGTGAATACCCCACTGTCTGATCCGCTTCCAGCAGGTCCCGTATTGGTTTTGGCATCGAAATCTGCCGGCCAGAACACGGTCAGAATGGTTTGCACTGATGGCGTGAGTGGTATGAGATAACTCACCCGCGCAGAAACTCTGTCCAGCCCCATTGTCCTGGCATGGGTACGGGTCGGCGCACCCTTTATTGTCTGCACAAGCTGCTCCTGGACCGCCGCATTTGCCTTCAGGACTACAATTGAGGCCGGTGCTGCAACTCGTCGGCGAACAACCTCCGAAGGTACAATTCTCTAGATGAGCATGGATCAGTCAAAGAGGACGGATGATCTTGTGTAATGATTTAGTCTCACGGATCTCGTCTAGGCGGAGAGCCCTTGGGAAAGGAGTCACCGGGGCCTTCCCTGCATTGATTGAAGTGAAAGCGAAACAGGTGAAAGTCAGAAGGAGAAGAGCGCGAGAGATCGCTGTCATGGTGGGGAGACTTTTTCAGTGAGCGTAAGATCAAGTCAGAAGAGGAAGAAAGATGGAGTTGAAAAGAAAAGGGGAATCAACAATTGTACGATCCCAAGTCAATCTCTTTTCTCGGCGAGACGGCGAGAAGCAGCAAGATGACGATGGGGATGGAGATCCGTGATGGCCGATGACGTAGGATCTTGTGTACAAATGATGGAATCTTGACCCTTGATGATCCATCATGCTTCTTAGAAGATTACTTCATGAGAAAGTTTCGCAAAAATTGTTGCTCCATGATGATGTACGGTCGATGCAGCGGATGCTTTGGTAAGTTTGAAGGTTACAGATCTTCCGGGCTATGCTTGGTCCAGATTTCGATATTCTCACATGGATTCTTTCACATGCGACTTGCAGGGATAATCAGCAAACATCCGTAGCAGCCTGCGCAAGTAGCGGAAGAGGAAAGCAGACAGATCGGGGCTTGGGAGTCATCATCAATGAATGACATCCCCTCTCACCGATCCCAACCAACCAGCACAAGCGGGATAAACCAAAAATACTCCGTCAAATAATGTCACCAAAGCTCCTGTTCAGTGAACTAATCCTTCACCAAATCCCTGCTTTCCACTGCAGCAATCATGTCCGACATCCAATCCTCATCCTCCCAACCGATGCAAGCGACCGTAGCCGACGAGTCCGGAGAGCTGAAAGCGGAGCTCGACGGCAATGACTCAGCTCAGATCAACGGGGATGGAGATGTCGAGATGAAGCCGACCATCCACGGGGATGGGGAGGACAAACAGCTTCCCGACGGCGACGCCAAACCCGAAGCAGAGGTCAAAGCCGAGCCTGAGGATCCGAACAAGCTTCCCGACGACGCGTGCGAGACGCTCTACGTCCAAAACCTGAACGAGAAAGTCCTGATACCCGGTCCGTCCCTTCTTCACCTTCGCTTCGCTATACTAACGGCTGTGTCCAGTCCTGGTGCAAACATTGACATCTTTATTCAAAACCTACCGCCCTCTTCTGCCCATCACAGCACATCACAACGTCCGAATGCGCGGACAGGCGTTCATCACCTTTCCGGATGTGGATACTGCCAATAAGGCGAGGAAGGAGGTTAACGAGTTTCCGTTGTATGGGAAGGGCATGGTAGGTTTCCTCCTCAATATCGAACGGGTGGAAGTGTAAAGAGTAGAAGGGTCACAGTGTGGATGGGTGCTGATTGGCGGTGTAGCAAATCAGTTTCGCACGGACGAAGTCGGATGTGATAGTTAGGAAGGTTGAGGAAGAGGAGGGGTTGGAGACCTGGAAGAAGACGAGATTGGAGCGGAAGAGTCAGTCATTGTTCTCGAGGCACTATCAGTCGCTGGTAAACCGACTCTACGATGCTGACGGTCGGGCGTTTGAATAGAGAAGACACGGCGGGATAACCCGATTCGGCGGAAAGCAGCTGCTAAGCTCAAAGCGGGTACGTCTAGCCCCCCGACTCATCGATGGGATGAGCATAGCATGACTGACGTTAATGTTGCCCAGATGAGAGTGCCGCACCCGCAGCGAAGCGACAACGTCTACAGATGCCCGACGAATACCTCCCGCCCAATTCGGTGCTGTTCATCCAGAATCTGCCGGAGGGGACGACGAGCGATGATCTGCGCGAGGTGTTTGAGCTGTACGTCCTGCTTCAATCAAAACTGCAACCCTCGGCGATTGGGGGGTGGCGCTCATGCTGGTTGCGCTCGTAGGCACGCTGGTCTCCTTGAGATCCGAACAATCCCCGCGAAGAAGGATATCGCGTTCGTCGAGTTCTCGGATGAGGGTGCTGCGTCGATCGCCAAGGACGCGTTGCATAACTTCAAGATTGACGGGGAGACGAAGATGAAGGTGTGCCGTCCTCCATCCATACTTACTCTCGCTCGCACACTGACCGATTTCTACAGGTCACTTATGCTAGAAAGTGATGCGGGAACATCCACATCTATCTGGATATCACAGCTTGGCAGGTCCGGCGTGTACAATGCGGATGCATCCGGTATCACACGTCGACTGCGACAGATTATGTAATACATCTCATCTGATATCTCGGGTCATCGCCGGCCATGCACAGGTGGTGATGATAAGGGTGAAGGGTTTATTACTCGTCCGTTTCGTAATTGACACATAGGTCTTACAGTCTTCCCGCTCGGAAGACAGACTGAGTCGCGATTCGCCGAGCCTGATCCGGTGCATCAGCTTTTACCAGAGCTGAAAGTGAAATTTATCACCTGGTCGAGTGAGATCGCATTCCGACTCAATCCCGCCCCGCCCTCATCATCCGCATCCGCATCCTCATCCTCTTCGTCCCCTCCACCCCTGAATCCACCCCGCATACCGCCATTGATGGCCGGCGTCTTTCCCGCTGCGCCAAACATCCCTCCGCCTGGCCCAGTAGCTAGTAATGGCGCCCCGAAGACACTTAGTGGAGGTGATTTCGTATCTCCCAACGAAGTGGCGCCAAAGGGTTTGAAGTCGCTCAATACCTTTCTGGGCGGACTCGTCGCACTGGGTGATCTGGTCGAACGCCCTGAACTGTCCTCATGTGAGATACCAGGGGGCGAGGACGGTGTCAGGTGGGTGCTGAGAGCTGCGGATGTTTGTCGAGGAGGTAATCGGCCACCGGGAACATATTGGAAGCCGCCATCCCGGTTGTTCTGCCGGAACTTGTCCGTCAATCGCTTGCCCGGTACCTAGACATGCATTTTAGTCGAAAGAGGAAGACGGGATGCAAACAACGCACATGGAGGAGATCGGGTACAGCATTGGCGATGTATTGCGAGTTCATCCAGGTCATGACGTTCTTCTTGGCATTCTCATGCTGTACGTAGACTTCTGGCAGGCGGACTTGCTTGGTCTGCTCGTTTCGTAGAAGCAGGCGTTCGTGAAGTTCCCTATACGATGTCAGTCTGAGTGGCAGTACTATCACGTGGACTCACTGGGCTACCTGTTCGACGCTTTCCATCGATTGACCCTTCTCCTTGATCCGCTGAGCGACCTCCATTCCGATCTCTAGTGATCCTCGTTTCAGTACTGGCAGGAACCGGGATGGTTGCGCGCTCACCCGCTATCAATCGCTCCATATCCATGTTCTCCAGTACGCTCCCAACGATAGTCATCGCTAGCAGATCGGCGGTAGTGAGAGGAAGCATGACGCCAGAAGTCATGTTGCAGATGGCTTGGAAGAAGTCGACGGCGTGCTGCGACTATCAGTGCTAAGCACTGGAGTTGAGCTTACGCTATAGCCTGATAGAGTCTCCTCGCAGGCCACCATGAACTGCGAGATCCGGTCAGCGGGTGCCAAATGATGTCGCCATGCACTCACCAAGGTAATGCCGTGCTGCGCCATGGTCCCCGCAATCACGAGGGGATCGTGACCTACGAGGAGGATCAGAAAGCGGTTCCGGATTGAATGTCATTGGAATAAAGCGCACCATCCGGGTCACCAGTCTTGATCTCTGCACCTCCGTGAGCATTATAGAAAGACCTGGTGCTGGCTCACGATCCCCGCCTTCCCCAATACCTGCACATTTCACTATAATCAGCTGGAATCCCATGGAGAAGGTCGCTCAGGCGAGCTATGACTCACCGTGCGGCGGTGCATCCGCCACCAGCACGACCATCTTCGCCGCCTCCTTTCTCCACTCCAGCTCCGTCAAAGCCGCTGCCATCCCAGCGGTCACCGCTTCTGGACCATCGCCACCTCCTGCAGCTGTACCAATCGCATGTCAGCTCTTCCACCATGATCGGCCAGCAGACAGCTTGTTTACATGGCCGCGACTGAATGAATCGGCTCACCGGTGAGACCTCGCAGGTACTGCTGCACAGACTGGATGTCCGATGAGAAGGGGTAGAATTTGTAGACGTAGGTGTTGTCTTGAGGTGGATAGTCACGGTAGTTGACCACCTAGAAACACCTGATCAGCTCATCTATCTTCCCGAGAAGGGCTCTACTGCCCGCGTCACGGACTAAGAAGACTAACAGCTGACTTACTGCTACTCTCACATCGTCCGGCCCTGCTAACCCTTCCTCGCCCCGGATCATGTCGCAGATCCCGGAGATATGATCCCGTACGGAGTTGATGTACCTCTGCATAGAACCGGTGCAGTCGAGGACAAAAACGAGATCGCTACATCACCCGTCAGATCTTGCTGAGCATGACAAGAGCTACCGGAGTAGCTGGGTAAGAGCAAAGAGCATGGCTCACATGCATTTACCCCTCGAACCACCTCCCTCGATGAATCGGATCTCATACTCGGTGATAGGATCGGGTCGTACCACAGCCCCAGGCGGTGTACGCGGTCGATAGGACGAGTAGTATGATGAGTAGCTGGAAGAATCGTCGTCGTACATGTCATCGTCCATCTTGGCTGTCGAACACGGGACGAGCAGAACGTTACTGTACTCGGTATTTGAATGATCAATCCAGAAGCACAAAAGCGATCATCGGAGCTGATGTGAGGTGAAGATAAAAAGACGGTGAAACCGTGCGCGTCAAATGGCTTTGTCAACGTTTCAATCGAGACTATGTGTTTCAACCCCGTCTGCATCGCTCAGATTTGAGGCTAGAGCTTTGAAACCACCGCCATTCGCTGCGCACAGACTACATCCCTTAGTCCGCATCATGTTATCCTTTGCAGCAGAGCCCCCATCACCCCCCCCCGCAATCGCCCAACACACCCCTTCTCCATCACCCATTTGTCTCATTAAAAATCGTCCTGCTTCGTCTCAAGCCACTACCAGGCATGCCAAACGGCGTGGGATGGCCAAAAGGGCTATCGAGGACTTGAGTGAGGCCGGTGACGGTCCGCAGGACGGGTTCAACGACGCAACTGCGGACGTTAGTCTCGCTCTCTCCTTATCGATTGGCTAGGCTTGGGGAACAACTTCGAAGCCTTCAAATTTGGTGTGAAGGGCAAGAGACAAGTCCAGGTGGCCAAGGAATGTGAGGCGTGGATGCGCGAGCGTCATTGTCCCTCTTCGCGGACTTACAAGGCTATTCAGAGGAAGGTATGTCTATCCCTTCCTCTGCCTGTCTTGCTATTGATTTCTTCCAGATCAACTACACGTGGGACGGCTGGAAGGTAGCCATGGCTGGAAGGAGGGTACTGGCAACGGCCAAGGGCAGAGGATCATCGATAATACCCCCGACAGCGCCAAAGAAGACGCAGCGGCCGATGTCATGGGTGCGCACTCGTCTTCATGCTCTGGTTGCTACTGAAGTCTTCTCTAGCTGAAGTCTACCGGAGATGTCCTGAATGGGATGCATTAGACCCTATCTTCCGCAACACGGACGGCGGCACAGCTTCCTTAAGGGCGGACTCGAGTCCAAGCTACAACCCAACCCTTGCCGCATTCCTCGATACCCAGCCCATTCATGCTTGCCCTGCAGCTTCCACACACAATACAGCACCGGTTGGTAGGCGTGCTCATAGACTGTCTGCAAGCCCATCTCCGACGGCATCCGAGCTTGTGGACAGGAAGAGGAGATGATCGATGTTGAGGCTCAAATGCCAACCCCAGCACTCAACGCATCGGCCTCGGGCGAACTCAACACTCTGTTTGGGGGAGAAAATGCGTGCTGTGTACATGTTGAGAACAGACGATGCAAGCTTGTCTTGGGCTGAGGGTTGAGGAAGGCTGCGGAGCTGATGGCAAGCATATGAGAGCAGTGCGTACATTGCCCTACGTCCATTCGTCGACGTTGACCTCGTCTTCCTCTAGCTCTAGCATTTCATCCACCAACCTCTCCCTTCGCCGATGCGACTCCATGATGTCTACTTCGTCTTGCCGCCTTGTCATGAACCAGCAAGAACATACCCAACATGCATTGTGGTAAGGCCACATGCATGGTTTGCCTCTGGAGAAAGAAATCAGTCTCGTACCTTTGTTCCTATGCGCCCAACCTTATTTCGTATAATCCTCCTTGAGGCCTGAATCTCATTGTTCAATCCTTGTCGCTTTTTCAGCACAGGAGTTGAGGCATTATTCTGATTCGTCAGAAATCCCTCAACCTTTGCCACCCGTTCTATTTACAAACTGCCTGCAAGGTAAGTACAAAGGGGAGACAGAGCCCCCAGCTCTGGATCATATGTCAAGTTCTTGATACACACCTCTAGTCCCAGTCTAAAGTCCACCTCATTGGGTCACAGCCCCAATATCTCCAGTGACAAGTCAGAGACACTCCGTGTTCCAGTCTTAGTCTGTGGCACCCCCCGATCCGATCCGTCATTCGTGACAGGATCTGTCACACGCCTGATATAACGCCTCCTTCGCATCCTAGCTTCCCTCTGCATGATCTTCTCAACCTCTTCCACGCTCGAGACGTTAAGCCATGTGGATATCAGGATGTAACTGAGGATGCAAGCCGCTTGGATGAACCCCTGAGCTCGATCTTCGTCTTTGAGCAACTTGACTTTCAAGCGGAGGTAGCGGAGGCTAGACCAGCGAGCTTCAAGTACGCCAAATGCGTGCGTGACCTTGACACGCGGTGTAGCTGCATTACTATTGAAAAAGGCCTACAAGATCAACGCTCAAGTCTCAAGCTTGTACTCACCGGTCTCCCCTGCAGGTCAGCCTCTCCCCTTAGACGAGTAAACATGGCAATGATGTGGCGTGTGCAGGTGGAGCCTGAGTCTCCTAGGACCTATTCCCCATCATCAAACTTATCGTCTGGATTGATATGGAGTCGCGTTGACCTCTGAACACGCTTATCACTGGCGGATGCGCTGAACCCCCAATGCCAGGTAGCGCATACGCTTCATATCGTCCACAACGGCTACAATGTTGAACCCGTAGCGTTCCTTGCCGTTGTGGAAGGATCCAGCCGTCTTTGTAGGCCGAGTGGGAGCATGTTCAAGATTGATATGCGAGCCATCAATGAAACCGACGCAGTTGGGTAGCGCATGACGAGACTTGATGCAGCGCTTGAGGTCGTAGCGCTCGTTGACCGTAGGCCAGCGAACGTGGGAAGACAGCTGTCGGATGATGGCATGGATAGAGTTATCGGTCCAACGTTCAACGGTCCTAGCTGCTTAAAACTCAGCAGCGCATAGCGGAAGGAAAACAAACCTGAGACGCCGAATAGGCGCGAAACAGCGCGTACCTCGTGGGCTAGTCTATAGATGAACAGAGCTACCTGATACTTTGGAATGGCTTGTTTCATCAAGTATGGCATCCAGGGGGGCCACCTGGGGCCGCTCGTCCCCTCTTCTGAGGACGACTTTGTCTCGGCGATAAAAGTATTTGGACGCAACGATGTTCGAAAACCCGTGAGATTCATCTGCAAGGACTCCAGGACACACCTGTTGATTGCGGACGACGGGAAGATGCAAGGTGACCTAAGTCAGACAACCTCGATTCTATGGGGCTCGGGTGACCGACCTCCTGCCAATGCGAAAGCAGTGCCCTCCTAACAATTGGAACCGTCCAAACGCTTCTCACCTTCTCAAGGATAGTGTGGCACACCCTCCTTTCTCACCCTCACCATACCGCCACATTTCATCCCATCCCCTTGGGGATGATGTTTCACCCCTTCATTCAGTACACTCCGACCCCCATCCCCCGACTTTGCTTTTGTACCGGTGAGAAGAGCAATGACGCGGTAGCGATTGCTTCCTGCATTCTGATTCTGCTGAAAGCTCTGCGCAAGCCTCAGAAACGCCATGAACATCACTCCTTCGCCAGCACCTTTGTCGCTTCTGCATCTTCGGTGACCTGTCATACGCAACGTCCGTCCTCTCTGTCCTCTTCCTATTTCCTTGGGTTCTCCTCCTTCGAGCCGTTCGGATGGTCTTGCGAATTTTTCTTTCATGGCGTTCCCCCACACCACTCGTCGTGCTGTTACCGTCAACAGAGACGCGACCTACGACGGGAAGATCTTGCGACGCGTGCGAGAGTCACAGACAGCTCAGTCGATTCCGCGAAGGTGAGTCAAGCGACGATACTGATACGACGGTATGAGCTGATGACGCGCTATTTCAGACCCAAGAGACGGAACGAGATTTGAGACTATCAAATCGAATTTCACTCTTGACTCCCGTCCAAAATGCGCCTCTACCTCTCCCTACCGCTGAGAATCCCAATCAAATTCCACTGGACGAGGACTCGGAGCCGGCCTCTCCATCTTCATCTCCGGAAACCGCTACGACCCTCGCCACTCCCATCTTCTCCCCGCCGCGAAGCGCGATCATTCTTTGTTCTCTGATCACAAGCGTCTCTTCCACTTCCATCTCCTCGCTTCCGATGCCTAAACCATCCCACCGGAGGGACCAGGACGCGATAAAGCCTATCGAGATCTCTGCCCTCCTTCCTCTCTCACGACGCGTTGTCGATTTATCCTCTTTCGATACTATCAATTCCATCCTTCCCGCAAACCGATCCCTTGTCCAGCTCGGCGATTCACGCGCCTCCCTTATCGACTATCAGGCGCCGCGGTGCCTCTCCTCGTCAGGCGAGTCGGACAGCTCGTCCGAGTCGAGCTCGGCATCCTTCGTCGACCGTCGACCCTCGATATGCTTCATAGAGTACGTGAGGCGTAACCTGGGGCGAGGGGGCGAATGCAGCGTCGCAGCATTGATGCTTGAGGAGGCCAGACCACCGATTGTCCCGTCTAGACACTTGAGCCGACCGGATCGTGTGCTTGTATCAAGCTCGGATTCCAGCCCTCTCCAGCAAACAGCACAACGTCAGTAACGCGTGCTGTAACTGTTGGCGTGCCAGGCGGCGGAAAGACGACTGCAGGGACCTAGGAACCATCATTGAGCGGGAGGAGGACCGGTCGATGCGTTTCTGGTCGCTTGTCTGGTTACTTGCAGACCCGGCAGCTCCCTGTCAGACCAACTTGACACGATAAAGGCGTGGTGATTAGTGAACGTTGGCCATGCGATACGCAATTTTCATCAGCTCAAGAGATCTCGCTCATTTAGCCATAAGCTTGCATGTCACCAAGCCATTTTCCTGTCCCCCTTGACTCGTAATGTTGCTACTTCGTGAACGCCCGCACGACTTTCGCGGCGATATGGAGGAAAAAGATACTAGCGATGAAAGATAGAGAGAGGACGATGACGACGAATGGATCGCTACGAAAACCGACTCATCAGCTACGTCCCACTAGTCCCGGGAAGGAGAAAAGGGAAGGAGAACGTACACTTTCAGCCCGGCTTCTCCAGAGTCCGTGTATAGCTTCAGCATGGTATTGCTCGACCCGCCAGCACCGGCTGCACGGGATGAAGAGGGTCGAGGAGCGGCGGGGGCGCGGCGTCTGAGGTGGAAAAGCGGTCGGTATGGTATGTATGGGGAGAAAAGTCCGGACAAAAGTGATGGGGGAAGAGTGTATTGTCGCCGTCGAGAGGATAGATTGTGGGAGAGGCGTCACGGAAGAAGGGTTCTAGATCAGCACTGTACGGGTAAGGCTGAAGTCGAGGCAACTCACCGGACAGCATTAGCTCCCGGCGGTCGAGCTACAGCGAAAGATGAGGAGGATCCGGTCGCGGGTGATCCGGGAGATGCGGGTCGTTGGATGTCAGACTAAAGACGGTAGAGAGATGTCGATTCAGCGGACATATCCTCTTGCATGACGCTCGGTCTGGAGGTGTTTACGGGGAGGAAAACGGCATAAGGGAACGGTAGGGTTGGGAAGCTCTGGCTCACCATATTGCTCGGATGCTAACAGTACTTGTCACGCTAGGTCGACTCTCACGTGGAGCTCAGAGATGAGGGGAGCTGCTGAGTCTGGAAGTGAGACAGTAAATCGGGTTTTGGTAGTTTGAGAGTAAGAGTCGAGTGACACGCGACGGTTTTTCGGTGCTTACCGCTCCCGCCGGTGTTTTGGCTTCATCGATCCCGACCTTGAGCTCTCGATACCGGCTGGGAACCAAAGCAACATGCCGTATGCATGCGGCTGAGAATCCAGCAGAAGCGGACAGAGACAAGAGATGGACGAATACATGCATGCAACCGGAGTGAACAGCCATAGATGTGATACTCGAACCTCTAGCCCTCTCATGGAGTGATACCGGACTAGGCCGTATCGCCTCACACCAACCTCCGCCAATCCAACATAGTGGGAGTCCATCACTCTCCACCTCGTACTAGACCTCCTTTCCTCTCGTCCAGAACCTCGCAAAGTCCTTCATCGTCCCTTCGCCATATCCTTCATCCGCCGCTTCAACACCTCCCTCACAGGACAAGCCGTACTCCCCGTATCCCCCGCCTGCTTCCCACTCTTCTCGGTAGCAGCGTACATCGCATCACAGCACTTGTACAGCGCTTCGACGGTGGAGGCGCATTTCGACTCCTGGTAATTGTGCTGGGAGAGGCAGGTTTGAATGGCACAGGCTGCGGGTCACATCACGGTAGACACGGGATCAGCTCGGCCTGTCTCATTCAGACCGAGCGAGGAGGGGGACATACCCTCTTGTTGACAGTCCTGCGGTGCAATCATCCTGCGTTGGCCATGAGATGCAGTACCAAGAAGCCTCAACTTTTTTTACAAAGGATTAAGTCACGTGTTGCGAAGAATTGCCGGGAATCCGGGCGCCCTCTCCTTTCTTATAAATGCCTTGTGATCGGAATCAAGCTTCCTACCTATCACTTAAACCTTAGGCGCAGTGTCGAGACTCCTCCGAACTCCACTGCCTTATCGCAGACTGACGACAAAGATGTCGGACATCTACTCATACACCGTATGTATAATCTATCTGAAGTCGAAGCTCCAGCCCATCCCGCCGTTTCCTGAGCCTTCTCGACAGTAGAGATAGCTGATATGGTCCATTAGGTAGAGACGCCCAGCACTTCCATCCCCCTTGCCGAGCACAAGGACAAGACCCTTCTCTTCGTCAACGTCGCTTCGAAATGCGGTAAGCCAGCACCTCAAGCCAAATCAGCCGTCCGGACCACCTCTCTTATACCGGGATGACGGAGCCGGCTCGCCAATGCGGTAGTCTTGCTGATTTTCAGACCAGGAAAGACACCGCAATATAACGACCTCCAAACCTTGCATGAGAAATATGAGAATAAAGGATTGGTGACGATTGCCTTCCCTTGTAATCAAGTGGGTAGCAGCGGTATGACCGAGCGAGTCTAGTGGTGCTAAAGATATGCTCTTCCTTGCCGCTCTCATCATCCACAACACTCAATGCCTCTCTCCGTGCTGCTTGCCTTGCGATCGGATTCGCAGTTTAAAGGACAAGAACCTGGGACGGACGACGAGGTGCTTCAATTCTGCCAGCTAAACTACGGGGTAACATTCCCTCTCGCCAAGAAGGCGAGTATTGAGTCCCCCTTGACTCCCGGCACTTCAGAACCCACCGCTCATAATCCGATCTCAATATCTTGTCTAACAATGTCGTGCGTTCGCTGATGCAGTTTCTGGCAGGGCGACGTGAACGGGCCCAACACCCAACCCATCTGGAAATACCTGAAATCGCATTCTAACCCTCCTGTCGAGGAAATCGATTGGGTATGCCCCTAACCTCTTCCACTCAAAAGACTGACGGGGCGGTATTAGAACTTCTCAAAATTCCTGGTACAGGACGGCGAGATCAAGCATTTCCCAGCGAGGCAGACTACAGTCGTATGTGACCTCATCCTTGGACCTGTCTCCGTCTTCGGCCGCTGATGTTAGATGAAAGGCCGACGTCGAGACGGCTGTCGAGGCAAAACTATTGGTCACGCGATAGTGGTCATCCGAAGGGAGCTAGGTGTGTTGCGAGTAGCGCGGTGTATCAAATAGATAGAGTAAATGCGATGCTGATTCGGGCATCAGAGATAGCGGCCTTCTCCGCCTCTTGATATCGTATTTTCTGACGATCGAGACCACCATCCTCTACGATGTCTTCGCGACCTTCTGGTCAGCCACACCACCCTCGTCTCTCAGCCTCGAGATCCAAACCGCCCTCCAACAAGGCACCCACTACATGACCCCTCAACGACGACCCACCGAGCAAGCCTTTCAAACATGGGTGAATCTCTCCCTCCCTCCGTTCCCGTATCCCTTCTGAACTAATTTGGGGACCCAGTCGGAACGTCAAGCCTCGGAGTGGTTTACGTCCACCTCGACCCGTACGCCAAATCTACCGTCCAACCCCTCCCCCTTCCTCCCATCACACCATGTGAGCCAGACTGAGAATTATGGGTCTAGGCGACGCACTACCACTCGTACGATTCCGAACGGGTCTACGTCCTCTCCAGCCACGGAACACTCCTCCTCGACACACGTCGATCCCATCCGTCTCCCACTCCGAGCTCTCCCTCGACTCCACCACGCCGGCCTCAGCTAAACTCGGACAGGTCGAGGAGAGACCGTTTGGCCCAGGCGATTTCGTGGGTTATCAAGGTGGATCGGGAGCGAGTCGGTACGGCCATCGTGTGAGAGCTGGGGAAGGGGGCATGGAGTTGTTGATTGGTGGTACGAGGGATGGCGTCGACGTTTGCGTTTATCCAACGTGAGTCCCAGGACAGGGTGGCAGGCTTTGGGTGATGGGATTGGGGCGAGGAGGGGAGCGGGGGCGGGGGGCGCGAGGGTACGGATACTGACGGGAGGAATAGGGTGGGAAGGACAATCGTGTTTGGTGGTTCTGCGGGAGAGATCCGTGCGGCGGACGTTCCAGTTTCGACAGAGGGAAGGTTGAGGGGAAGGACGATGACGGGAAACCGGATTCAACACCTAGAGGAGAAAGGCGTTGCTCAAGGATCACCGGGTATTATCACTGTTGGACGTGGGATGAGAAACACTATGCATAGTCGAGTGACAGCCGCTCGGCGATCACATAGCCCAGACCGGAGAGAGTTTGGTCAGCTGAAAGAGAACAACGGCCCTCTGTCGGTTGACTAGGCACACTTCTCAGAAGAGGGCGAGCGTGTTCCAATGAGACGCGGCACGAGTCAACATAGTATTGCATGACGACGAGAGCTTGGCTTCTGGTGACTGGCTGCTCAGAACGCTCAGCGCGGTACTATTAGCGAATGGGAACTCTAACCTGCGCAAGCCAAGCCCGAACGTCCCGTACACTGCACCCTTTACACTCCCACCTTGAGATCCATCGTCCCACTCGACCGCTCAACCCCCTGGGACCGTCCAGAGCGCTGTCGCTAACGGCGAATTCGCAGTAGCCGCGGAGATCACCCGTATCGCGTCGACCAAGCGGTACAGCGCCAGAATTCCATGCAGCACCCTAACAAGGACACCGCTGTTTGTTATATCTGTACCACTCGTCAACACGATGTGCGAAACGGGAAAGTAAACTCACCCAAAGTCGGTCGTACGAGCCTCATCAACCTCCAAACCTCTCCCCAGCTGCTCATCGCCCCTCCCGCGAGCCCGACGACGGTGGTCACGTCCCAAGGCCACGCCCAGCCGCCTGGTACGCCTGCTGGGGGGAGAGTTGCGAGTCTCCAAGCGAGGAGATGACACATTGCGGCGGTCCAGATCGGGCTCATCGAGAGTCCTCGCTCGATCGAACGTTCATATTCCTTCCTATCCCCATTGGCGCCATCCTTCGCGTCCTGCTGTTCGTCCTTTGCTTCGTTCTTATCACCCTTCCCCTCCTCGCTCCCCCCTCGTGACTTGTTGAATCCCGAGATCACCCGGTCAAAAGTCCGGTATATGGCCCCGAGGATAACCAGTAATAACCAGGCCCAAGCGAGCCGTTCCAGTGCTCGAGCAGTATGGAGGTGTCGCGGGCTTTGGAGCTTCTCGAAAACTGCCGGTGGGGCTAGGGCGAGGTGGAAAGGGAAGAGGAGGGCGGGGATGGTGAAATGTCGGGAAGAGGGGAAGGGTCTGATCAAGAGAGAAGAGAGGAGGAGGGGGAGGGACATGGTGGGGAGTTCGCTGTTCAACCTGCCGTTTTGCAGAGCTTTGGATTCTTGGGCGGCGATTGTGGGGACGGAAAATTGAGAGTCACGTGAGCTGTTTCGGTTGCTGGGGCATATTCTGCCTCATCCGGCAATATTTTGGCTCCGCCCTTGCATCCGCTGTCAACAACCAACGCCCCTCACCGAAACTCGCACTCCTTCGCCACCATCCGCAACTTCCACCGATCTACCTCAACACATCTTCTCTCGAATTTGAGATAAAACAGAGAGGGGATCCTCGGTGAGTCCCTGTTTGAGTCTTCGGTACAGAGAGGAGCTCGGACCCATCACGGAATATATGCTCTTAGTGGAAGCTTTTCTCAAAGAGGTAACAGCGAGTGTTGGCTTGAAGTGGTCTTACCTGAAGTGGAAGACGGACCAGAGGGGTAATTGGCGGGTTTGTCTCATCTCAGTCGGGTGGAGGTATACAGAGGTGGGATATCATGTTACTGTCGTCGAGGATTCGGCATCCCGTCGTTGTCGTCGCCCTGTCGTCGTGGCCCGAGGAGGCGGCGCGACGTCGTCCCATCCGGGGCCGGTGTTGTTCCTCTTCCGCGTTCCGTGTTTCTTGACTCGGTTTCATCAGACTGTGCGATGGATTATCAAGCTGACCTGGATGTCTCTCCACCCCTTCCCTGTCCATACATGTATGCACCACCGCCTGTCACAAAAACCATCCGCCTACGCTATTTGACCGACGTCAACAAACCCCTTCTCTCCCAACCGCCCTTCGCCTCATGTCTCGCTGCACCTCACTTGTCGCGATGCTGGAACTCAATATGCCGCCGACAGTCGAGGAGCTGAATCACTCGCTACCCAACTGTCGCATCGCCTTCCCGAATCGGTCAGACAAATCCTGCGTGAACGTCAACCCGCTTGTTCTTCCACCATATTTCCTCGACCTCGAATTCAATGACGACCCCAAATGAGGCGTTCGAGCCGCAACGAGTGATCAGTGTGAACATGGACTACAACCCGGAGCATGAGAATGAGCATCACGAGAACGGTGTGGGGGAGGAATTGGATATGGATGTCATGCATGATTTCGGAGAAGGAGTGGGCCTGGACATGAGGGACTTCCCAAGCCACGACGGGATTGAGGGCGAGGTAGAGGTGCCAAAGGAGGACATTGGTCAGTCTTCTACCTCCCAGTTCAGGAGTCCAATCTGACAGGAGCACCACAGGGATCACCCCGACCCTCGCGCAGGGCCCGCTCAGACCACATCCGCCAACGACTGCCACGACAAACGGCAGACCCCCATCGATCAGCGTCAAGGGCGAGCCAGCTTCGAGCGTGAGCGTCAATGTCGATGACATGTTCCAAGTCGAGACTGGGCTGGATGATGATGATGACGATGATGATGGAGACGGTATGTCCCCTATTCACTTTTCGCTGCATACTGCTTAGCCTGACAATTAATAGAAATCGGCGAGACCCCATCGGGCAAAAGGCCGCGACCGAACGATGTGCCCGGCGGGTTCACCTATGTCGACAAAGATGGAGAACCGGGACGCCGCAAGATCCGGATCGAGTATATCAGCGACAAGTCTCGGCGGCATATCACGTTCAGCAAGCGAAAGGCCGGGATCATGAAGAAGGTGCTTGCAGTTTTTCCAAAATGGTCAATTCAAGACTGATACGGGTTATACCTAGGCATATGAGCTATCGATCCTCACCGGCACGCAGGTGTTATTACTGGTCGTCTCGGAGACTGGACTGGTGTATACTTTCACAACGACGAAGCTACAACCTTTGGTGCAAAAGGCGGAAGGGAAAAATCTGATTCAGGTGAGCTATCAAGTCACACTCCCTGCGATCCGAGATGGAGATCGATGAGGATGTGACCTGACAGCTCCCTCTTAGGCCTGCCTCAGCGCTCCTGATGGCTTCGGACCCGACGGTCAACCCCTTACCGGCCCAGTCCCAGCGACCAAAGCTAAGAATGGTGGCCTGGCGATCCGACCGCACAAACTCACCGCCGCTGCCTCGGCTGCCATGGCCGCATCTGCTCATGCAGCAGCTCAGGCCGGTCCATCCGACAACCATGCACAAGCCCAAGCAGAAGCCGCTGCTTCCGTCGGTCACGGTACTCCCGTCTCTCAACGACCGAAGAAACGACTCCCATCTGCCAAAGGCAAGAAAGCAACCAGCTCTTCCGCCTCGGACATGCCCAGTCAATCCGATGTTATCCCACCCGTCCCTCAGATTCCCGATATGCACCGCCAAGCCAGTCCTCATCCGGGTATGATGGGTAATCTTGCAAGTCCCATGTCGGCGGGATATCACCACATCCCACCAGAATACCAGCATCACCAACATCAGCCTTCGCCGACCAACCCGAACTTCGGATATCCACCACAACAGGGTCAATCGGGTGATTATGGTTCTCAGCAATATTATGGACCTGGTCCGCAGGGTCCACATGGGGGTTATCTGAGCTTGCAGCAGCAACAACATATGCAGTTCCAGGCGGAACAGCGGGAACGGGCGCGGATGATGTTGGAGGGGCAGAATCGGAGCATGGGGATGGACATGTGAGAAGGAGCGGACGATAGAGCTTGTATAGGCACCTTTCTGGGCTAGATGGCGGTCAGGGGGCCATGGGGTGAGGGAACGGCTTGATTGGATGTTTCTTATAGGCCTCGTCGACTTGATGTCGCGTGTAATACTCCTAGTCTTTGATTCCCATTCCGGTAATACCTATATGCAACTTCTTCCTACTCATATAAGTCAAGGTGCTCATGCTGTCACAATGCGGTTTTGCGATCCTTCGTCATGTCGCAGGCGCTCCAACTCCACCTCCGCCTCCGCCCTCCGCCGAACCTGATGCCGCACCATTCCCATCCGCTCCAGCACCAGCACCAGCACCAGCACCAGCACCACCCCCTCCACCATCTGCACTGCCACCGCCATCTTCACTCGCCACCCCCTCACCACCCGTCGCACCCGCCGCACTAGGCCTCCGTCCTCCTCGCGCAGCCGTAGGACTTCCCCTAGGCGGTCCAGCTCCCCTCAGTCGCTTGATGACCCGTCCTCTCTCCCCCGTCCCTGTCCCAGTGCCTGTCGCAGCACCCTGTATCCGCGAGACGATCCCACTGTCCGCTGATGCTGCACCAGCATCTGCTGTTTCCGAAATTTCGCCTTCCTCCGGCAAGGGTCGCTTGGTCCCGGTTGGCGAGGTAGGACCGGGAGAAGACTGCGCAAGGGCCGCATTGACAGCTAGGAGATTTCTTAGTGGGCTTGAGATCGTGAAAGCGGAGAGAGGAGACGTACCGCTCAGGACGGGGTTCGGTCGATTTCCAGGAGGCCCTCCCCTCGTACCTCTCACTAATCCTCTTCCTCGTCCACGAGGCGTTCCTCTTGCTGGGGTCGACGGTGCGGGCGCTATGGCAGCCGTCGTTGTGGGAACTGCGGATGTAGCCGGAGCGGATGAAGCACTGGTCGCGACCGGAGGAGGTGCCGTTGTGCTCGGCCCGGCAGCAGGCGCTGTCATCGTCGTAGGGGCAAAGTCTAGCGCTGTTGCCGAGAGTGAAGGAGTACTCTCCTCTCCCTCAAGCCTCTTCGCTTTGGCTTCCGCCTCTGCCTTCTGCCGTTCGAGCGTCTTCCTGCTGATCTCGGCGGTACGAGCCTGCCGCTCAAGCGTCTTCACCTTCTGTTCGAGCTCTTCGACTCGTACTCTCAGGTCGTCCCGCTCCTGTTCCAGCTCCTTGATGCGAGTCTGCAAAGCTTCGGTCGTCGAGGCAGACGAAGCAGGATCGGATGGCTCGATCTTCACCGCCGCCCGGGCCTCCTCGAGAGCTTTGGTAAGTTCCGCCTCCTTCGCGGTGACGGCTGCGCGTACAGCCTGGTCGATGGCAGCTTGGTCTGTAGGGGCGGTCTTCTCGGCGGACTGTGTGGTCGTAACCTCGGTAGAAGCAGCAGGAGCAGACGCAGCTGTTTCCCGGATATCGGAAAGCTCCTTTTCGAGCTCGGCAATCCGCGTGTCGGCCGTCGTCTTGTCGCCCATGAGGTCAGTGACCTTGTGCCGCAAGGTTGCATTGACGCGATTGACTTGTCGAACATCATTTTCGTATTTCTACAGGTTAGCCATTCCTATGAGCTTAGTTGGAATGGAGAGGCATGCCACTTACCTGGACGAAGTCCTCTTTCTCTCTTTGGATCGCCTCGACCCTCTGCTGAAGCTCCTGCCGTTCCTGATCCGTGGTGGCTGGAGTTTCACCAGTCGGTGCGGCATTCGAAGTCGTCGCTTTCGCGGCCTCGAGATCTTTCACAGCTTGTTCGAGCCGTCGTTGCAAGGCGTCCCGCTCGGACTGCAGAGCATTCTGAAACCGGTCAGCAGAAAACATCACGATCCCCTGAAAGCAGACAAACCAAAGCCGAATCATCCAGTCCTGCCGGAGCCACAGGTGTCGAGTTCGCGTTTGAGAGACTTCTCGCCGCAGTCAATTCACTCTGCAGTCTCTGCACAGTCCCCTCCTTCAGTTGATTGCCCCTCTCGCTGTCCGCCAATTTCTTCTCCAACTCCCCAATCTTCCCCTTTGCCTCCTCGATCTCCGTATCTAAGCCCGCGATCTTCGCATTGACCTCCTCAATCTCCTTATCCTTCATTACCATTGTCTCTGTGTGCTCGGTACTGGTTGTCGTTTGGGTTTCTTGAAGCTTTGTGGCCCGTTGACGCCAGTTGATGCCGATACGATATCGGTTCTCGGACTCAGCTCGAACCTTCTCGAGCTCGGAGTTGAGGGTGGTGAGTTCGGTTGAGCGCGACGAAGCGAAAGACTCGGCGGCATCCTTCTCTGCTCGCACCGAAGCGGTGGCAGCTTCCACGCGGGGGTCGAGGTCTTCGGCGCGTTTCTGAGCGAATCATCAGCTAGTTCAAGAAGGACGATCCGGGAACAAACCTCAGCAGCACGGGTGGCCTCTTTGGCTTGGTCCATCTGGCTACGCAGAGCCGCACTACAATGCCGTCAGCCTCCAGGGCTGGACTTTGGTGATGTAGGTCTTACCTTTCACGCTGCAGCTCTTCGATCCTGTGCATCAACCTGTTCCTCTCCTCGACTCTGGTCCTTTCACTTTCGGTGTTGACGTTATTAAGGTTCTCGATGAGTTGCTGGAGTCGCGCTCGTTCGGATTGAACACTGCGGAAGTCGCTTTGCAACCGGGACTCGATGCTCTGAATCCGCTGGTCAGAATAGCTCATCCAGAGTTGGCTATCAAACGGACCGTCCATTGCTCCTTCTCGGCACGAAGATTTGCGGCTTCGTTGCGGAGTCGATCAGCTTCAGCTTGACGGGCAGCCAACTGCTCGAGAGCCTGTAAGATGTGTCAGTCCAGGCGCGATCGGACGTTTCTCTCAAGTGCTGACATTGCGTCGATCGTTGTTAGCCTGCTGGTTGGACCCTTGCAATTGGCGTAATTGATTCTCGAGGTTGTTGTACTCCTGCTTTTGTATGCCGCTGGTTTCGTTGAGTATCCGTTGTTGCTCTGTGCTCAGTGAGCGTAGGGTTGACAAGCGTTATGAGATGTTCACCTTCGATAAGAGTGACTCTAGCCTCAGTCCGGGCTTTCTCTACCTCTGCGATCCCGGCCTGCTCCGCTCTAACCCTCGCCTGATCCTTCGCCTCCGCCACATCCTTCTCCGCCTTCGTCCTCACCAGATCCATCTCCGACTGTAAGGTGGCGATGGTCTGTTGGTGCGGGCCATCTGCATCTTCAAGCGGTCCAAGCGAACTCTTCTGACTCCAATTTAGCCCCTCACCCTTCGCTAACAGCCTGCTGAAGAAGTCGCGTTCCCTTGTAGCATCGTTGATTTTCTTCTGCGCTTCGAGCAGCTGAGCGTGCAATTTGGTGATCGTCTCTGTCGCTTGATCTAGGGTAGCACCGGTATCGATATCGTCCTCGTCTGATGTGGCTCGACGGATCTCGCGAGCATCCAGCTTGGCCATGAGACCTCGAGTGAGCTTGACCAGCTTTTGGTTCTGTTCCTGTAACGAGCGGATTGACTTGAACTCGAGCAGACGATCGGTAATAACGTCCCCGTCCCCGTCCACCGTGGCTGTTCCATCCATCGTCACCTCCGCGAAAGAAGGATCGTCTCGAAGGGCGATTTGCCGTAGAAGACCGTGGACTTGACGAGAGAGGTCGTCGACGGTACCTCGGAGACCTGAAACCTCTTCAGCTTGTAATGAGGCTTCGGCCGACAAGAATTTTGCGCGGGCCTCGTGACCGTCTCGAGATGACATGACGGTGGCGAGCTCTCCAGCCAAAGCGTTAGCGCGCTCGATCGCTTGGTCGTGCTCAGCCGCCTGATATTCGAACAGAGGTTTCTACCCGTATCTCAGCGAGGAACACCACGAGCCAATATAGGGACCAACCTTCTCATCGATGTCCTGGCTGATCTCTTCCACCAAGTCCGTGAGCCTCGCCACCTCGTTCTCCGCCTCTCGCAACTTCCCTTCCTGGATCGTGTAGTCGGTGTAGAATTGGGTGTATGACTTCCCAGTCTGCCTCATCCCGGATGCCAACGCCGCAGCCGGGCTGATATCCGCATCATCCCCACCAGCCAGAGCCAGTCTTTCCACCACAACTTTCAGATCCTCCGCTCGCTTTTCGGCTTCTCGTCTCATCCGCTCCTCCTTCTTCCACTTTTCCTCCCAAAGTCTCTGTTTCTCGTCCTGACTCTCGGCCGTCCGTTCAAGTTCTGCTTCCCGCTCTACGACATTAGCTCGTGCATCGTCGCCTCGCTTCTCCAGTATCCGATTTTCTTCCATCAGGCGGTGGAACTCCATTGATGTAGAGGCCTTTTTGGAGGCAGCAGACGAAGTCAAGGTGGCGATATTGGCGTGAGCTTCGGCGAGACGGCGGGATTGATCGTTGTAGGTGCGCTGCAGTGAGCGGTAGGAGTTTTCGGCAGATGTGAGGCGGGATATTAGGGAGTCATATTCGATCTGGAGCTGTGAGTGTTCTGCTTGCTATGATCCAAGTCAGCGCTTGCATTGCAAAGTGCAGAATGCGAAAGTTGCTGCTGTATGCAAGATACTGACATTTTCGGCCCTGTATTTTCCAAACCTCTCCTCGATGTCCGCAGCAGCTTTGCTTAGATGCAGTATCTCGGCTCGTGCGCTCGATAGTGCTTGTACACTACGCTCCTCGTTGAACTGGTCACCGCGCATCAGCTTGTACCTGATGAAGCGGAGATGGCTTCCACCTTCGCCGAGTCAGACGCCATTTTGAGCTCGGACCTCTCGACATCGAGATGCGCAATCTTCTGGAATGACTCGGCTCGCTGCGACCTCAAGGTGAACAGTTCCTCTAGATGGTCAGTCAGCCTAACCACCCTTCGGTCCAGCGGTCCAGGAAGACAGTTGAAGACTGTGGTGCCAAGAATGACTAACGAGTATTCCGGTTGGCCCGCTGCTGTAACCGTTCGATCTCTTCAAGCAGCTCCCTCTTCTCGCTCTCGATAGCCTGATAGGAGTACAATGTTAGCGGGCCCATTCCCGGTTGCAACACAACAAAATAGCTGGCTGCTTCGCAGGGGCGCAACTCACGTCTATGCGGGTCTGCAAGACTGCTAGCTCCGAAGTCGACTTATGATGTAGAGACTGGATGCTAGAAAGCTGGGTGCGAAGCTGATTCGTCGTAGACACTGCGAATTTGGGTCAGCTCCTTGCAGCATATTTGATATAGTTGGTGCCTAAAGAGCAAGGCTCCCAAGCACTAGACAGGACTCACGAGCGCCTTCCTTGTCTCCCTGCAGCCCCTGTTTCTCGACTTTCAGCCTCTCCACTTCGGCTTCTAAATCCTTCCGCCGTTTGTGCGCATCGGCGAGAGCCTGCTCCTGCTCGACTTGCCGTCGGATCTCCTCTGGCAAGGAGCTCATTGCGGCTGTCTGCGTTGCAGGATCGGCTCCGGACCGAGCTTGAGGCGGTTCCGAAAGGGTCTGCCCGACCGCAGGTGGATCAGACGACATCCTCGCGAAAGTCCCCCGATATCACCAGGCTCCCAAATAATTGAAGACAGACAGGAGAGGCAGAAAGACGAGTTCAGAGGTGACGAGCGTCTGAAGGTTGAACTTCCCAGGAACCGGAAGGGACTACATATTCCCCCCACTTATGCCTCAGCATGCCAAAGGCGTTTCACATTTCCGCAAATCTCTTTCATTCCTCAAGGGGTGCGGGGAATATGCCCGTCTCTCCGGACGACACATTGCCGACTGACAACGCGGTTTCAACCTCATCCACGTCTGCGCAGCCGAGTAATCTCACTACCGAAGAAGTGCTGGAGAAGTTCAAGCAGTTGAACACGGATGCCGAGCTGGAAGAAGCAGATGGCGGGGAAGACGAAGATGACGATGGCGGAATTGAGGGCGGTGGAGCCGTCGACGGGGACGGTACCGGAGACGGCGCAGGGGGCGAAGGAGGGAAGAAGAAGAAGAAGGGAAAGAAGGGAAAGGCTAGTAAGGCTATTACAAAACTGAAGTAGGTTACGCAATCCGTGATTAACGCCGGAGAAGGTCGCGGGGCTAGGACGGGCTGACACCTACTTCGCACAGGAACATAACATCAGGACAGGCTCCACAACAGCTGATAGATGCTGTGCGGGCTCAAATGCATCCCAACGACCAGAATGCCACCGATGGTGAGTTGAATTGCGGTCTCCTGCCCTACGCTGAGCAATGCGACCTTTGTTTTGCCAGATGAGATCCGGAAAGCATTGAAAGCCGTGGACTTGATGAAGATCTTCGACGGCCAGGTGGCTCTTGGTAGTAAAACAGGTACGAAGTCGTTGGGAGAGCACAAGGTGAGGCTGCTGTCGCTCTCGCGCTTCCTCGGTCGGATCGGCCAGAGACTGTGCAAGGCTTGAAGCAGATCTAACAGAGCGCTTGAACAGTTCTGGAAGACTCAGCCAGTCCCGCAACTACCTACCGCCTCTTCATCATCCACTATCGAGGAAGGACCCATTGACGCCCCCAAAAAGCCTTCAGACGTCAAGCAGGAACCGGGAACTCTACCCTCCGGCTTTGAATGGTGCTTGATAGATATCCAAAACGAGGAGCAGGTCAGTCAGCCCATCTCGCCTGACATCATCCAGTAGCGATATCGTTGCGGAAGAGTGGGTGCTAACGTTTCGGCCAGTGCAAGGAGGTTTACCAGCTTCTATCTGAAAATTACGTCGAGGATGACGACGCGATGTTCCGCTTCAACTATTCTAAGGAGTTCCTACTTTGGTGAATTAGCCTATCTTTTGGTCCCATACAGTACAAGCCGGTAGTGCTGACTCGCTTCCGACTAGGGCTCTTACCGCTCCTGGCTATCTGCCTGAATGGCACATTGGCGTTCGGGTGGTCAAGACCGGCAAGCTCGTTGCATTCATTTCAGGAATCAAGGTGGACTTACGAGTTCACGGAAGGTACATCGCCCCCAACGCGCCCGTCAAACTGCTTTGCACAGCTCACTGACCGTACTTAGGACATTCGACGCCGCCGAGATCAACTTCCTCTGCGTTCACAAGAAGCTACGCTCAAAACGCCTCACACCGGTCCTGATCAAGGAGGTCACGAGGCGATGTAACCTTGCTAATGTCTGGCAAGCGATATATACCGCTGGCATTGTCTTGCCCACTCCTATCGGGACCTGCCGGTATGTCTTCTCCGCGGACTTGTCCATGATTCGCAACCAGGGTTATGGCTGACCTTCGCCGAAGGTATTTCCACCGCAGTCTCAATCCTCCTAAACTCGTGGATATCGGCTTCTCTCCCCTTCCTCGGTCAATGACAGTCGCACGCCTTGTCAGGCAGTACGCTGTCGCCTCACATCCCCGCCTCCCCGGTTTCCGCGAAATGGTCAAGGCCGATATCCCTCAGGTCGGGGATCTGCTTCGGCGGTACTTGAATCGCTTCGATATCGCTCAGTCATTCACCAAGGAGGAAGAAGTGGAGCATTGGTTCCTCAGTGGTCACGGACGGGAAGACGGAGAGAAAAGAGTCGAGCAGGTGGTCTGGGCGTATGTCGTAGATGTGCGATCTTTTCCCCTTGATTCGGATCCCTCCTAATCCAACCTGCGGTCCAGGACCCCACAACACATCTCATCACCGACCTTATCTCCTTCTACTCCCTCCCGTCGACGATCATGAAGCACAAGAAGTACGACCTGCTCAACGCGGCATACTTATACTACTACGCGTCAGACGTTATATTTTGTGCAGGAGGAAGTGTGGATGACGCGACCACGCATGAGGCAAAGGCGAAGAACAAGCTGGCAGAGAGGCTGAATGCACTGGTCAACGACTTGTTGGTGATCGCGCAGAAGGTGAGGTACTCAAGCTTAGGTTGAGCTTGCTGATTACGATCGGTAGGCTGGATTTGATGTCTTGAACGCTTTGACACTGCTAGATAACAACATGTTCTTGACCGAGCAGAAAGTACGTATGCCACTTGATGATTTTCATGGAAGCTGATGGCCATAATATCCAGTTTGGACCAGGGGACGGCTTCTTGGTGAGCATATATGGTCAACGTATTCGCCAAAAGAATGCTGCTGATAAGGCGTTCCTTCTCTTCGCCAGAATTGTAATTCACCTGCTTTGCCCGTGTTCCATCGGATGCTGATCTATCCCAGTCTACTTGTACAACTGGACATGCGCCGCGATTGATGGTGGTGGTCGAAGTACTGCAACCAAAGAAAGCGCGGGTATTGGCGTCGTCATGCTCTGATACGATTTCACCTTGCATCAACCACCGTCACACATGCATCATACATCAGCTGGTTCCGGCAGTTGCGCGCACATCGCAATCTGGGTGAACCTAGAGGCCTACAGCCTGGATGACGTAGGCTAGTCCAAGCACTCCCACTAACTCGGCTAGAAGCATGGGCCACCGGTCGGCGATCCCTTCGAGCATCTGGAACTGATTCTTGTGAGCGCTAATCACCCGGCGGTCAAGCGATACGGGGCGGAACTTACGGCGAGGAGATCTGGGCCGAAGGGGAGACCTTCGAATGATTTGGTCAAGAAGGGAGTGGGTGGTGCAGTGGGCTCAATTTCATCCTTCATTGCGTCTTTCGGGTTATCCCTCTCGGTGTCGTTCTGATGGTCTACGACGTCACTCGATCCGGTACTCACTGGGCTCTCCGCATCACCTTTCACCTCAGATACCGGGGATGCCAGAGACAACGGTGAATCGTCCTTGGGAGATGTAGGCGGGATATTTCCACTTGTGAACCGAGGTTTGTCGGAGTCATTGTCCGATTCTAAGACGTTCTTCACTTCTTCTCGCGCTATCGGTTCCGTAGTCGTAGCACTGATGGCTGATGGAGGCAGCGCTATGATCTCCTCCAGTGGTCGCTCCTCACCGCCTCGGATGTCGGTACTCTCGGAGGGAAGCGAGTTTTCCGCATTAGCTATAGTCGGCACTTGCAGGAACCCGTCCGCACCGATCAATCCATCGCCGTACCGATCAACGATGTCGAAGCTCGAAGTTGACGTCTCGCTTGTCTCGTCTTCATCGGCTATATCAGCAGCAGTGAAGATGATATCCGTATCCCCTTCTGCTTCGGTATCAGGTACCCGTGACGGGTCTGGACACGGATTTACACTGCGCCTTCCCAACCCCAAGGAACGGAAGTTGCTGCGTTTGACCTTCTTCGCCTGCGGTATGGCGGAGATAGGTGGGGCGTCGAGGCCGCCACCTGGGAGGCAGGCGTTGAGGTGCAGGGTGATAGGCTCGGGTGATGATGGCTCGGGTGCCGGCTCTACCGAGGCTTGGGGGAGACGTGCGGGTGGGGGACGGAGGAAGGGGGGCTTGGTAGTTGAGGGTGTTTGACCGTGCTCGGACTCTGTGGTTGTTATTTCGTCGCTCGTAAACGAGAGAGGTGGGATTGATTGGACAGGCGAAGTCGGTATAGTTGGAAGGTTAGTCGGTATGTTTGATACAGCGTCATGATTTGCTTGATCTGGGGACGGTACCTTTTCTGTTTGTGGAGGGACGTTGGGTGGGTGGATAGGCCGTGAGACTTGTGTCCACCCATCTCTGATCTCCGCCAATTTCTCAACCTTCACCACTCCCTCCCGCCCCCTATCGCTCAACAGCGGGACCTGATCAGCAGATACCATACCGAAAGGTGCAGCCGAATCCGGATCTACCGGCTCAAACACCACCCAATCTTCCGTCCCGCTCTCCCGGTTCAGTGCTTTGTGAATAGGTCTACGCGGGATGTCGAATAGGGTGTCGCAAGACGATTCGATTACGCTGAGAACGGTCGCTGGATCCACTGAAAAGGCATCGACCGAGAGGTTCCGCTCAAGATGGGCGATGGATATGGCCTGGACAGGTCAGTTTAGATGGCTTTGGGAGGGTATCGGAGAGGACTTACTGGGAGTCCGAAGAGGATGTTTGGACGCGGGTTGTCCTCGAGAATGGTTAGGATCGCCGCGATGAGCTGGCCTTCTGGTAGACTCATTGTGCCGCCAAACTTTATGGTCGTCACCACTAGTCAAATTTCGAGGCTTGACGGCTGAACGTGGGA
>JAABUH010000998.1_pt1 | contig 35125 bp, 33 predicted proteins | sample 5559121 | NCBI WGS metagenome assembly JAABUH01 (sample SAMN10711871, study PRJNA513364) | rock metagenome | isolation source: Antarctica rocks | place: Antarctica: Victoria Land, Battleship Promontory nord | collected 2015-12-28
TACACCAGCGGCAGCTAACAAAGGTACACCAGCGGCAGCTAACAAAGGTACACCAGCGGCAGCTAACAAAGGTACACCAGCGGCAGCTAACAAAGGTACACCAGCGGCAGCTAACAAAGGTACACCAGCGGCAGCTAACAAAGGTACACCAATGGAATACAACGTTTCACACTTGCTGAAGAGCCCCGTCGGGACGACCCGGGAGTACAACATCGAGCCGGCCGACCTCGCGCTCGACGACGAAACGACGGCCCACATCCGCGACGGACACGCGCGCTTCGATCGCACCAACACGGGCGTCCTGGCCCGCGGCAGTGTCGGGGCGACGGTGACGGTGAGCTGCGCGCGCTGCCTCGACCCTGTGGATGAGCCGGTGGATGTGGGGTTCACCGAGGAATTCGAGCCGACGATCGACGTTTCGACCGGCCGCCCGCTCCCCGCCTCGGAGAACGAGCTCGCCTTCCCGATCGACCAGCACCACATCCTCGACCTGGGTGAGGCGATCCGACAAAATATGCTGGCCGCCCTGCCCATCGCGCCGCTCTGCCGCGACGACTGCGCCGGCCTGTGCCCCGTCTGCGGCGTCAATCGCAACACCGACCCTTGCGCCTGTGTCGCCGACGAGGCCAACCGCCCCTTCGCCGAGCTGCCGGAACTCTTGCTGCCCGAACTCTTGTGGGAGAGCAGCTAAGCTCCCGCATATGTTGGAATAGAGTCCCGATACCGGGTACACTACTCTTTGTTGCATACGAACGCATGAATATCGCGACTACATAGACGACACCGGCGCTTGGCCGAGAGGAGGCATCATGCCCGCGGTACCGAAGAAAAAGACGAGTCATTCCAAGCAGGGGCGGCGTCGCCGCCACCTGGTGCTGACGGCCACGCAGCTCGTGCCGTGCCCGCGCTGCCACCAGCCGCATCGGCCGCACCACGCGTGCCCTACCTGCGGCACGTATCACGGCCGTGAGGTCATCGACGTGGGGGCTAAAGAGCGCAAGCGGCAGGAGCGCGCCGAGCGCGACCAGCAAGGGTAGCGGGCAGCAGTGAGCGCCCTCGCCTCCCCTGGCCGTGTCGCCCTGCTCTTCCCGGGGCAGGGCGCCCAGTCGGTCGGCATGGGCCGCGCCGCATACGATCGCTCCGCCGCGGCCCGCAACGCCTTCGCACGCGCCGACGACGCCCTCGGATATTCGCTCGCCCGGCTCCTCTTCGAGGGGGCCGAGGAGGAGTTGCGCCGGACGGACAGGCAGCAGCCGGCCATCCTGGCTTGCTCGCTGGCCATCCTGGCCGCGCACGAGGAGCTGTATGGCCCGTTCGACGCGGCCGGCGCTACCGGCCACTCGCTCGGCCTCTACTCGGCCCTCGTGGCCGCGGGCGCGTTCGCGCTCGAGGAGGCCGTACGCTTGGTGGCCCGCCGCGGCCTGCTGATGCAGGAGGCCGCCGACGAGAGTCCGAGCGGCATGTGCGCCGTGCTAGGGCTCGACGCCGCGGTGGTCGAGGAGGCCTGCGACGCCGCCTCGCACGACGGCCTCGACATAGAGGACATCGTGGTAGCGGCCAACTACAACGCGCCGGGCCAGGTCGTCATCTCCGGCGCCCACGCCGCGCTCGACCGCGCGAGCGCGCTGCTCAGGGAGCGCGGCGCGCGCAAGGTCGTGCCCTTGGCCGTCGCCGGCGCCTTCCACTCGCCCCTGATGCGCTCCGCGTCGGATGCTATGGCCACCGTCTTGCAAGCCACGGCTATCGCCGACGCCGCCTACCCGATCTATACGAACACGACGGGGCAGGCTATCCAGGGCGCGGACGAGATCCGCGTGGAACTGGAACAGCAGATCCTGGCTCCGGTGCGCTGGACGGACGCCCTGGAGAATATCGCAGCGGCCGGCGTGGTCTGTTTCGTCGACTGCGGACCCGGCGCCACGCTCGCCGCGCTCGTCAAACGTACCATCTCTACCGCCACTATAATCAAGCTAGACGGGTAGGGCCCGCGACTGCGGTCGCACGCTCCTGGATTGATGTGTTCAAGAAAGTACTGATTGCCAACCGGGGCGAGATTGCCCTGCGCATCATGCGCGCCTGCCACGAGCTCGGCGTCCCCGTGGTCGTGGCGCACTCCGAGGAGGACCGCGACTCCCTGCCTGTGCGGCTGGCCGACGAGAGCATCTGCATCGGGCCGGCCTCGACGGCCAAGAGCTACCTCAATATACCCAACATCGTCACCGCCGCCCTCGTCAGCGGCGCCGACGCCATCCACCCCGGCTACGGGTTCCTCTCCGAGAACATCTACTTCGCCGAGATCTGCGAGAAGTGCCACGTGCGCTTCATCGGGCCGCGCCCCGAGGTCATCGCGGCGATGAGCGACAAGTCGGTCGCCCGCGAGCGCATGGCCGAGGCCGGCCTGCCCGTCTTGCCGGGCACGAACCGGCCCCTGCGCTCGCTCGAAGAGGCGCAGGACCTGGCGCAGGAGATCGGATACCCCGTGATCCTGAAGGCGGCGGCGGGCGGCGGCGGGCGCGGCATGCGCGTCGTGGCCGGAGAGCCCGAGCTGGCCCAGACCTTCCCCACGGCGCAGGCCGAGGCGCAGAGCGCCTTCGGCAACAACCAGCTCTACCTCGAGAAATATCTCGAGCGCTGCCGCCACATCGAGGTGCAGGTCATGGGCGACGCGCACGGCAACGTGATCCACCTCGGTGAGCGCGACTGTTCCCTGCAGCGTCGCCACCAGAAAATTGTCGAGGAGGGTCCGTCGCCCGCGCTCGGCCCCGCGGAGCGCGCGCGCCTGGGGGCGCTGGCCGTGCAGGGCGCGCGCGCCATCGGCTACTCCAACGCCGGCACGCTCGAGTTCCTGCGCGACGAGAGAGGCAACCTCTACTTCCTGGAGATGAACACGCGCATCCAGGTCGAGCACGGCGTCACCGAGATGATCACCGGGGTCGACCTCGTCAAAGAGCAGCTGCGCGTCGCCACGGGCGAGCCCCTGAGCGTGCGTCAAGAGGACTTCGAGCTGCGTGGCCACGCCATCGAATGTCGCATCAACGCCGAGGACCCCGCGGCCGGCTTCTCGCCGCGCTTCGGCGCGATCGAGGCCTACATCCCGCCGGGCGGGCCGGGCATCCGCGTCGACTCGCACCTCTACGCCGGCTACACCGTGCCAATCCACTACGACTCCCTGCTGGCCAAGGTGATCGCTTGGGGCAGGGATCGCGACGAGGCGGTGGCGCGCATGGCGCGCGCGCTCGGCGAGTGCATCATCACGGGCGTCCCCACGACCATCCCCTTCCTGCAAGAGGTCATGGCCGACCCGGTCTTCCAGGCCGGCGAGGTATACACGGATTACATCGAGCGAGTAGCCAGTAGCCAGTAGCCAGTAGCCAGTAGCCAGTAGCCAGTAGCCAGTAGCCAGTAGCCAGTAGCCAGTAGCCAGTAGCCAGTAGCCAGTAGCCGGAAGGTTTTGTAGATCATGATGACAACAGCACGACATGTACGGCCTGCTCGTAGTCAAACACGGTTGGGGTCACTTAGCGGCTACCGACTACTAACTACTGATTACGTGGAGGCCGCATGGCCGAGGTAACCGGCTCGGTGCGGATCGCGCCGGAAGTATTGGCGACCATCGTCAACCTGACCACGGTCGCGGTCCCCGGGGTCGTGGCGCTGGGCGACGTGCCGGGGCGCGCGTTCCTCCCGCGCTCGCGTCACGACACCACACGGGGGGTACGCCTGACCGTGCGCCAGAACACCGTGAGCGTCGACCTCTACGTCGTCGTGGCCCAGGGCATCAACATGGTCAGCACGGGAACCGCCATCCAGAACGCCGTCACCACCGCCGTCCACGAGATGCTCGGCATGGAGGTCAAGGGCGTCAACATCTACATCCAGAACATCGAGTAATGCGCCGGCAACGCCGCCACACGGTCAAGGTCTGTGAAAAGTCGACAGTGCCCTTCTCGCCCCCTCCGCCCATGTCTACCTGGCCGCTCCCCACTCCGTGGGTTCCCCACTGCGGCCGACGTTGGGGCGCGCCTCCGGGGGAACCCCGGGAGATGGTTCCCCCCAGACCCCCGCCAACTATGAGGCATGCGGGCACATGGGCTTGGCCCCCCGACAATTCACAGACCCTGCCACACGGTGTCCTGGCGCAGGTGGTGGCTCGCACCTTGCGGTGTCATCGGCAGGAGGGTTGCGCCATTCAAACCCAAGCCATAGATGCGTTTGTCAAAGTAATTCCGCTCTACCGACCAGGCCGGTCTGGCCGGTCTGGCCGGCCATGACCGCTCGTACGCGACGGCTCGGCCGCGTGACCGCGATGCAGGTACTCTACGAGATCGACACGGTCGGCCTGGAGGGCAACGATCCCGCCGCCAGTATCGCCGCCCTGGTCGAAGAATACGAGGCGTCGGAGGAGGTCAAGGCCTTCGCGTCGACGCTCGTGCAGGGGGTCCTGCGACGTAGCGAGGAAATCGACACCCTGATCGCGGCGGCGGCGCCGCAATGGCCGCTCGAGCAGATCGCGGGGGTCGATAAGGCCGTGCTGCGCGTAGCCGTGTACGAACTGCGCCATGGCGAGGGCGTGCCGGTCAAGGTCGCCATCAACGAGGCCGTCGACATCGCCAAAGAGTACGGCGGCGAAGGCTCCGGGCGCTTCGTCAATGGCGTGCTGGGCGCCATCGCGGGAGGCCGTTAGCTACCGACTACTGACTACTTGCGCATGCATGGTATACTCCACGCTGACGCGCGCGGGTAGACACCGTGCAGCGGATTTAGAGCAAGGGAGAAGAGATATCGTGGCAGATGCGGAGACAATCGAGCAGCGAATCAAGCCGTTGATCGCCGAGCAGCTCGGCGTCGAGGAGAGCAAGGTCACGCGCAGCGCAAGCTTCGTGGACGACCTCAACGCCGACTCGCTCGACCTGGTCGAGATGATCATGTCGCTCGAAGAAGAGTTCAAGATCGAGATCCCCGACGACGACGTGGAGAAGATCGCGACCGTGGGCGACGCTATCGACTACATCCAGGAGCATACCGAATAAGCCCGCACGACACGGAAACGGGTATGGAAACGGGTATGGACATAGACGTTTTCTCCAACGCCCCCGTCCTGGTGGCCTGTCGCGATCTCATGTTCCGCAGCAAGATCGAGACGACGTTGCGGCATATGGGCCTGCGTCCACACATCCTCCGCCCCTCCGATGATCCCGCCGCCATCCTCGCGGCGGGACAGTTCTCCCTCGTCATCGTCGATCTCGGCGTCGGGTCCGACCGGTGGCAGGCCATCGTCGCCGCGGCCCGCGCGGCGCGCCCGCCCCTCTCGCCCTTGCCGACGCCCGTGCTCGCGTTCGGCGCCCATGTGGACCGCGCGGCTCAGTCCGAGGCCCGCTCCGCCGGCTGCCACCTCGTCGTCGCCAACTCGCGCCTCGCCCGTGAACTGTCGGCGCTGGTCGAGCGCCTCCTGGGACGGGGGGCGAGTGACTAGCGTTCAGTGATCGGTCGCCATGGGGGCGCCGTGGCTGTCGTCGATAGTCGTCTATCACGTCTTGCCGGAGTCCATAGGGGCTGTTTGGGCGCTGTTTGGGCGCTGTTGAGGCCCCCGCCAACGACTGCCCACCCGTCGCTGATCACTCGTCCGGGACCTTGCAATCCGCTTACAGTCTTGAAAGTTCCTTGAGCAGCGGCTGCCCTATCTGCTACGCTCCTCCCATATGTATGGTTGTCCCATACATGTGGTGATATGGAAGGAACGGTAAAGCCTATGCGCCGCTGCTACCGTCGAACCCTCGCGATCTGCGCCACCATCGCCTGCGCCGCGCCCGGCGCTAGCCGAAGCCATGCCGCCTCGCCCACCGCTTACCATCAGCTTCAGCGTCATCCCCACCGCTCCGCCCGACACCGCATCCAGGTCGACGGCCACGCCGCGTCCGCGGTCGATCAACTCGCCGGCCAAATGCTCCAACTCCTCAACACGGACCGCGCGGACGCCGGTCTCGCACCGCTGACGCTGGACCGGCAGTTGACGGACGTCGCCACCAGCCACAGCCACGACATGGCCGCGCGTCACTACTTCGCGCACACCGCGCCGGGGGACGACAACCCTTTCGAGCGATTCGCCCGCAAAGGTATCCGCTACAACGACGCGGGCGAGAACATCGGCCAGGCCGGCGGCCGCCCGCTGTCCCAGGAGGTCTCCACCATCAACGCGACCATGATGGCCGAGCCGCTCGACGGGGCCTCGCACCACGATGTCATCGTGGACCCCGGCCTGCACCGCGTCGGCGTCGGTATCTGCGTCGAGCCCGGCAACACGATCTATCTCACCGAAGACTTCACCGGCTAGCGTAGCAGTTTTTCACCCTCTCCGCGCGTGCTGGAGCTCGGCGTGCAAGACCTGTGAAAAGTCGACCAAACCCCTTCTCGCCTCCTCCGCCCCTGGCTAACTGGTCTCCCGGACCCCAGCCGCGAGTCCGACAGTGGGGCGCGCCTCCGGGGGAACCCGGGGAGAGGGCTCCCAGACCCCCGCCATCCACGACGGGGACGGGTGAACAGGCGCGACCGCCCGGCATAGCGGTCCGGGTCGAGGCGTTGGGCCTGGCGGTCGCGCCGGGCGCCCAGCGCGCCGGCCACCTGATCGGGCTGCGCGTCCCAGGCGGCGCGCCGCCCGAACAAGCGGCGCGGCTCGCCGCGGCCGGAGTCTACGTCAGCTTCCGCGCTGGATCTAGCGCTGCTGGAGCGCGTCGAGCACCCGCTCGGCCGTCATGGGCAGCACAGTGAGGTGGACGCCGGTGGCGTCGGCGATGGCGTTGGCGATGGCGGCCGCGCCGGCCACGATGGGCGGCTCGCCTACCCCGCGCGCGCCCAGCGGACCCTCCGGCGCCGGGACCTCGACGATGACCGGCGTGATCGGCGGGATCTGCTCGGCCGCGGGCAGCACGTAGTCCATCAGCGAGCCCGTCTGTAGGCGGCCGTCTTCGTCGTAGACGAGCCCCTCGTAGAGCGCCCAGCCGATGCCCTGCGCCACGCCGCCGCAGATCTGGTCCTCGATGCCGGCCGGGTTGAGCGCCTTGCCCACGTCCTGCACGGCCACGTAGTCGAGCACGCGCACCGCGCCGGTCTCCTCGTCCACATGCACGCGCGCGAGGTGGGCTACGAAGCTGGGGCCCGAGGCGGAGGGTGCGGAGCGCCCGCGCCCGAAGACCGGCTCGTAGCGCTGGCCGAAGCCGGTGCTCATTTGGGCCACCTGTTCGAGCGAGAGGCCGCGGCCCGGCGCGCCACGCACCTCGGCGCGGTCGCCCACGATGTCGAGGTCGTCGACGGACACCTCCAAGTGGTCGGCCGCGATCTCCAGCACTTGTTTGCGCGCCTCGGCCGCCGCCTGCAGCACGGCGGCCCCGACGGTGTAGGTTATCTTGCTTCCGCCGCTGGCCCCGGCGAAGGGAGCCGTACTGGTGTCGGCCGTCACCACGTCGATCTTGTCCGGCTCCAGCCCGAAGGCCTCGGCGGCGAGCAGGACCATGCCCGTCTTGGTGCCGCTGATGTCGGACGAGCCGACCACGACGGTGAGCGAGCCGTCATCGTTGAGGCGGCAGGCCGCGGTCGCGGGCGAGGTGGCGCTGGGCCAGCCGCCGAAGCCGATGCCGACCCCCTCGCCGGGCCCCTTGCGCAAGCGCTCGCGCCAGGCTGGGTGCGCCCGCAGGGCCTCCAGCACGTCGCGCGCGCCGATGATCGGCCAGGGCCGCTCGCCGGGCATGAGATCGCCCGCGGCGACCGCGTTGCGCAGGCGGAACTCCAGCGGATCGAGTCCGAGGCCGCGCGCCAGCTCGTCTATCTGGCTCTCGATGGCGAAGCAGGCTTGCGGCGCGCCGGGTGCGCGGTAGGCCCCGCAGCCGGGCTTGTGCGTGAAGACGTCGTAGCCGTCCATCAGCAGGTTCTCCCAGCGGTAGGAGCCGCCGAGCAGCAGGCAGAGGATGCCGGCCGTCCCGCCTGGATAGGCGCCGGTGTCGACCGTGACGGTGGCCTGCAGCGCGGTCAGCCGCCCGTCGCGCGTGGCCCCCGTCTTGACCTTTATGGTGGCGCCGGGCGCGGGACAGGCGGCCAGGAACTCCTCGCTGCGCGTGTAGACGAGGCGCACCGGCCGGCCGAGCGACCAAGCCAGCCCCGCCACCAGCGGGTCAATCAGGGCGTACTTGGCCCCAAAGGCGCCGCCGACCTCCATCGTGACCACGGTGACCTTGTGCTGGGCGATGCCGAGCGCCTTGGCCACCTCGGAGCGCGTGAAGTAGGCGGCCTGCGTGCTCGCGTAGACCGTGATGCGGCCCGCCCCGTCGGGGACGGCGACGGACGACTGCGGCTCCAGGTGCAGCTGGTTCACCCACGAGGTATGGTAGGTGCGCTCGACCACGAGGTCGGCCGCGCCGAAGCCCGCCTCGATATCGCCACGACGGTAGCGCTCGGCCGCGGCGGCGTTGGCCGGACGCTCCACGTGCTCGGTCGTTCCGCTCGCGTCGGTGTGCGCCCCGGCGTCCTCGCGCACGCCAGATTCCTCGACGGCGTGCACGAGAGCGCGTCCGTCGGCCAGCGTGCGCTCCATGTCGACGGCTGCCTCGAGCTCCTCGTATTCCACGGTGACGAGCCCCAGGGCGTCGGTAGCGATGGCCTCGGTCTCCGCGACCACGGCGACGACGGGCTGCCCGTCGAAGAGTGTCTCGTCGCGCGCGAGCGGGGCGTGCGAGCGCGAGAGCTCGCCGGCGTGCTTGAGCGGGAGGTCGGCCGCCGTGTAGACGCCCACGACGCCGGGCAGAGCGCGCGCCGCCTCCGTGTCGATGCGGGTGATGCGGGCGTGCGGGTAGGGGCTGAGCACGAGCCGCGCGTGCAGCAGGCCGGCCAACTGCAGGTCGCCCGTGTACTTTGTCCGGCCCGTCACCTTGGGCTCGCCGTCCTCGCGCCTGACGCGCCGCCCAATGGCCGCGCGCGGGGCTTCCGGGGCTGTCACCGTTACCATGTACTGTTCTCCTATGCGTATGTCGTCGCTTGTCCCCCTGTCTTGTCCCCCTGTATGGTAGCAGGGTCAGGGCGCTCCGCCCTCGTGTGGTAGCCTAAGCCGGGGGGTGCGTGAATATGAGCAGGCTTTTCCCGCTGCTGGCCGCGCTGCTGGCCGGCCTGGCGCTTGCGACGCAAGGTCCTATCAACACCGAATTGTCGCGCCACACTGGACGATTCCGCGCCGTGCTCATCTCGGTGCTCGTCAGCAGCATGACGGTCACGTTGATCCTGTTGCTGCGCCCCGACGAGGGATCCTTCGGCGGCATCGCCCAGGCGCCGCGCTGGGCGTGGGTGAGCGGCGGCATACTGGGTGTGCTGGTGCTGCTCGGCAACATCATCGCGGTGCCGCGCATCGGCGTGGCCGCGACCTCGGGGCTCGTCGTGGCGGCGCAGCTCGTCGCCGCCGCCATCATCGACCGCTTCGGCCTGCTCAACGTCGCGGCCCACCCCCTCACACCCGGCAGGATCGGGGGCCTGCTGCTGCTCATCGGGGGCGTACTTCTCATCGTGCGATCCTGATCCAGGGTCTGTGCACTGTCGGACGGTCGCGCCTGTTCACCCGTCCCCGTCGTGGATGGCGGGGGTCTGGGGGGAGCCATCTCCCGGGGTTCCCCCGGAGGTGCGCCCCAATGTCGGACCCGCGGCTAGGGTTCGGGAGACCAGTCAGCCATGGGCGAAGGGGGCGAGAAGAGGCTTGGGCGACTTTTCACAGACCTTGGGTCCTGATCCTACTGGCGAGCGGCACAGGGCTCGCGTATGCTATCGTGTAGACGAGTTGGCGCTGTCGCGCCGAGGTAGGAATCGGGGATTATGTACCGTAACCGTAGCACGCATCTGCCGTCCCATCCCTCGCCGAGCCAGCGCCGGCAACTCCAGCCACCTATAGGAGGATCTGGGTAGTTACCGTTTGCCTTTTGTCGTCGCTATCGACCGCCAGATCCACCGCGATCCGGCGGTCTTTCTTTTTGTGGAGGAAGAGATGTTTGGCGCCCTGTTCGTCCGCAGTTTCGTCATCGGGCTCTCTGTCGCCGCCGCCGTCGGCCCGATGGCCGTCCTGTGCATCCGGCGCACGCTCGCGCAGGGACGCCTCGCCGGCCTGGCGACCGGCCTCGGCGTGGCCACCGCCGACGGCTGCTACGGCGCCGTCGCGGGCTTCGGCCTGGCCTTTGTTTCCGGGCTCCTGCTGGGCCAGCAAGCGTGGCTGCGGCTCGCCGGCGGCCTCTTCCTGTGCTACTTAGGGATCAAGACGGCCCTGGCCGCGCCGGCGACGCGCGCGGCCGGCGCGGCCGGCGGAGACCTTGCGCGCGCCTACACCTCGGCCTTCGCCCTGACCCTCACCAACCCGCTCACGATCCTCTCCTTCGCGGCCATCTTCGCTGGCCTCGGCGCGGGGGCGACTACCGGCGCGGGGGCGACGGCTCTGCTCGTCCTCGGCGTCTTCGCGGGCTCGGCCCTCTGGTGGGTCGTCTTGACGACCATCGTCGCGGCGCTGCACTCGCGCGTCACGCCACGCGTCCTCCGCTGGGTCAACCGCGCGTCGGGCGCCATCATCCTGGGCTTCGGCCTCCTCGCCCTGGCCAGCCTACGGTAAGATTGCTAATCACTGTCAGGGCAATGCGCCGATCTCGCGCGTCAGGGTGATGACGGCGTGCGCCAGCGCGCCAGCATCTGGCGGTCGTTCACAGTGGCTGTGCGCCCTTCCTTGTCCTGGAGGACGCGGCGCGCCGCGAGCAGCGCCTGTCCGCGCTCGCGCAGGGTTGGCGGGGCCGGCGCGACCTCGACGCGGGAGTCGCCCGCCTTGATGGCGACGCGAACCGTATACGTGGCCTCCTCGCCGTCGACCGACGGCTCGAAGCGCGGGATGGTCACCCGCTCGACAACGTAGCCGTCGACCGCCGCGGTGGCGCGCTGCTGCTCATCCATTACGTCAACCCAACCCTATCTGCTCTATCGTTCATTGTTGATACAATTCTCCGTCTTTGCCGAAGCGCGCGACCAGGCGGTAGCGCCGCCGTACCCAGGGGCGGAATCCGAGCATATGGGCGGTGGGGCCGAGGCGTCCGGTGGCAAAGAGGATCGTGCGCACGCGGTCGCGCGCGATGATGTCTTCGAGCCGGCGCAGCGAGAAGTAGCGCGGGTCGAGTTGGCCCACCTGGATGCGCACCAGGGACGTATCCACCAACTCGGGCGGCACGCTTCGTCCGGCCAGCCCGGCGATGTATTGCCCGTCGGTGACCACGAACTCGCCCGGTCGGGTGCTGTCCTGGAGCACGGCAGCCATACGCCGCTGCACGGCGGCGGGCGGAGGGTTTGTGTCCACGCGCGAGCGGTCGGCCTCGACGCTGCTCCACAGGCCGGCGAGCGCGGAAACGCCGACAAGGACGAGCAGAGCGTAGGCCAGGAGGCCCTCACCCCTCCAGCCCGCGCTTCGCTGCGGAGTGGCCCCTCGGCTGCGCCGCCGGTCCACCCGGCTCTCCCGTGCGCGGGAGAGGGGGGGCTGTAACGCAGGATGCTCTCCTTTCCCCTCGAGGGAGAGGGGCTGGGGGTGAAGGGTAAGGGCCAGCGGTAACGCGGCGCCCGCCACGATCGCTAGCAACGGCGCGAGTAGCACGACGTGGTGCCAGATCAGAGGCGTCTGGCGCACGAGCAGGCCGAGCGATATGGCGAGCCAGGCGAGGGGCGGCGCGAGCGTCCAGGCCCGTCGCCAGACCGCCAGCGCGACGCCCGTGAGCGCCAGGAGCAGGTACGGGAGAGCGTAAAAGCTCAGGACCGTGTCACGGATGGTAGCCAGGTTGGCCCGCCAGCCGGTCTTACCGAGGGCGTTGGTGTGCTCGGCGACCTGGTGGAAGCGCACGACCTGGTCGTAGGCAAGCTCGCGCACCGGGAGGAACGGCGTCAGCACGGCCGCGCAGGCGACGACGAACCCCGCCCCGAGCAGCAGGAGGTCCGGCCCGGCGAGGCGCAACGCCCTCCAAATGTCCGCGCGCCGCGGCGCGGGGAGGCGTCCCTCCGCGCCGCGCAGGGCGGCGAAGAGAGGCGCGGCAAGGTAGAGCGCGGCCGGGACGAGGGCCGCGACATCGAAGAGCTTGGTCAGGACGCCGAGACCGATGGCCACGCCGCTCGCCGCCGCGCGCCAGCGCCGCCCCGCCCCGGCCTGCCCCATGGCCACGGCGGCGAGGGCGACCCCGGCGAGGGCGAGGCCGGCGGACGGCGCCTCGGCCTGCAGCGTGCGCGACTCGGCGAGGTAGAGCGGGTCGACCGCCAGCAAGGCGCAGGCGAGCAGGCCGGCCCAACGCCCGGCGGTCGCGCGGCCGATATAGTAGACGGCGGCGAGACCGAGCAGCGAGTAGAGCGCGACGCCGAGGCGCGCCGCGACGATCGTGCCCCCGAAGAGCTGGTAGAACGGGAAGAGGCCGAGCAGGAAGAAGGGCGGCTGCGAGGAAAATACCACGCTGAACAGGGGGTACCCGGCGGCCATCGCCTTGAGCGACTGCCAGTAGGCGCCCTCGTCCTGGAAGTCGAGCGAGAAGTGGCGCAGCGGCCACAGGCGTAGCGCCAGTGCCACCGCCCCGATGGCGAGCAGGGCGAGGGGCTCCAGCGGCAGGCGCCGCAGTCCAACAAACTCACGCGCCGCGCTCGCCTCTCGCCGCCCTATCGTCGTCTGCGCCACCAGATCTCCGTTCCTTTGCTGGACTATCTTCACGCGGCCCTAATCGAGGGCGCGCTCGTCGTCCTCGTCCTCGTCCCCGTCGACCCGCGCCGGTTCACGCCCTGTATCCTGCTCCGCGGCGAGCCGGTCGGCGCGGTCGATCACCGTTTCCCCTTTCGATGGTCAGGGCTACACAAACCCTTGCCGACACAACTCCGCAACAAGGTTTCTGATAGACCGAACGTCAGAAGGAGTGCTGGAGTACTCATAGTTTACCGCCCACTCTCGAAACAATATCGTGATCGTCCGATAGCGCCGAGGCGGGGAGCATCCGCCCATCCGCGGAGCTCACGCCGGCTCGTCGCAAGATCAGCGCGATCGGGAGTAGGGCGATGAGCACGACGAGCGCGGTCACCTGGGCCTGTTTGAGCGGGCCGAGCACGAGAACGTTGTCGCGCCAGGCGAACAGCGCGAGCTGGCCCAGCGAGTAGAGCGCCAGGTAGAGCGCGAAGTGCATGCCCCCCGGCCACACCCTGCCGCGCAGGCACCACAGGAGCAGGAACAGCCCGAGGCTGAACAGGAGCTCGTAGGCGGCGGCCGGCTGGTAGGCTACGCAGCCCGTGTAGGGCGCGGGGCAGAGCGGATGCGCGAACGTGTTGTGCGGATTGGCGTAGGCGGTGGCCCAGGGCAGCGTGCTGCGGTAGCCCACGATGTCACCGTTGATGATGTTGCCGACGCGCCCCACCGCCTGCGCCAGCGGCGCGAACAGGGCAGCCGTGTCCAGCAGCGGCAGGAACGGCGCCTTGTAATGCCGCGTGAGCAGATAGAGGGCCGGGACGCCCAGAAAGATGGCCCCGTAGAAGGCCATGCCGCCCTCCCACAGGGCCAGGATACGCCGTGGGTCGGCAAGGTAGGCCGCGGGGTTGTTCTGCGCAACGTAGTAGAGGCGGCCGCCGATCAGGCCAGCGACCGTGACGCCCCAGAACAGGGAGTACACCGTGTCGCGCGGCGCGCCGCGCCGCGCCGCGACCGGCAAGGTCACCCACAGGGCCAGGCCGAGCCCAACGGCGTACATCAGCCCGTACCAGCGCACGGGGAAGGGGCCGAGGCGCAGCAGCACGGGGTCGACGTTGATGGTGATGTAGGCGAGCAATGCGTGCATGGCGCCTTCTATTATCGGCTATGCGCCACATGAGCGCACGCCGTGATGCGCGAACACGGTGTGGCGGCGCTTAGCCTGCGCGAGGTGGCGCGCCGGATACGCATGCAGGCGCCGTTACTGTATACCTACTATCCCAGCGAGGCCGCCCTCGCGGGATAGGGCCGCGCGGGCTGATATCATACTCTCCAGTGCTATATGCGCCACCAACCAAAGCGGTGAGAGCGACGAGCGATTGGAGAGGGATACCTTTTGCTGTACGTGGAGAACATGCGCGACGTCGACGCGGCGACGTGGGATCGCCTGGTGCTGGCGAGCCCTGGCGGAGGGCACGCCCTGCAGAGCTACGCCTGGGGCGAGTTCAAGCGGACACAGGGCTGGCGCCCGCTACGCCTGGCGCTCAAGGACGATGGGGACGGCCGCGCGCTCGGCGTCGGGCAGGTGTTGGTCCGCGCCATGCCCGGCACGGGGGGGGCCATCGCCTACTGCGTCAAGGGGCCGTGGATCGACTGGTCGAGCGGCGACCAGGCGCGCGCGATGCTCGGCGGCATGGAGCACTTCGCGCGGCGGCACGGCGCCTACCTGCTCAAGGTCGAGAGCGAACTGCCCGCCGGCCCCGGCGCGCCGCGCGACGTTTCCCCAAACGTGGACACCGCGATCAAGAGGGCGCTGACCATGGCGCGGCGGCTGCGCGGCGCCGGCGGCGACGCTCACGCGGCAACGGGCGGCGAGGAGAATAGTGGGGGCGATAACGGCGGGGAAGACAAGCGCGTCGTCGAGGCCCGCGCGGCCCTGCAGGCCGTGCGCGACAAGGGCGACCACGATGGGCTGACGCCGGGGCGCGCGGCCTTCGCCGAGAGAGGCTTCGTCAAGTCCTTGTGGGACCAGCAATTCCGCACCACCATGGTGATCGACCTCGACCGCGCGCCCGAGGAGATGCTGGCGCGCATGCACAAGAAGTGGAGCTACAACGTCAAGCTGGCGCGGCGCAAGGGCGTCACGATCGCGCAAGACGACAGCCCCGCCGGCATGGAGCGGCTCTACGACATGGACCTGCGCACGGCGCAGCGCAACGGCTTCATGCTGCGCCCCAAGGCGTACTTCTTCGGCGCCTGGAGCGCCATGGTCGAGGCGGACCACGCGCACATCTTCTTCGCCTACCACGAGGGGCACCCGCTGGCGGCGCTACTGGCCTACACGTTCGGGCGCAAGGTGTGGTACACAGTGGGCGCCTCGGAGACCGAGGGGCGCAACGTCATGCCGGCGCACGCATTGCAATTCCACGTCGTGCAGTGGGCATGGGAGCAGGGCATGACCTACTACGACCTCGTGGCTATCCCCAACCTGGAGACCATTGGACCCGCCGACCCGCTCTGGGGTATTTACACGTTCAAATTCGGCTTCGGAGGTCGCCCAGCCGAATGGATCGGCGCGATGGATAAAGTCCTCGACCCGCGCGGCGCCGCCTGGGAGGCCCTCGAGCCAGCCTACTACCGTGTCTACAAGCGATTGACGCGCGACGTGCCATATTAGGCGGCAGTCGGTAGTCGGTAGTCGATGGACGGCAGTGATCCTCGCACCTAACCTCCCACTATCGACTACCGACTAACGTCGCGTGGCAAGCGGTCCAGCACTTCGGCGAGGCGCGCCTGTTCCTCCTCGGGCAGCACCGGAGACTATCTTGGTGACTTCCGCCTACCCCACCACGCGGAGAGCGCGTCGGTTCAGCAGCCCGCCGCCCGAGGGCTACCGCCGCGACCTCCCGGGAGTAGCTGGCCGCACCCCTCGACGCCGGCCCCGGACTGGGGTCATATATGTTAAGCCACGCCCATCGCACGCAAGTTTTCCAACGAGCGACGCGCGCTCTCCAGCGAAGGCAGGCGCGGCGCGTCGTTCTCCACGATGTACCAGCGGGCGCCGGCCTCGCGAGCCGTCGTCAGCAGAGCCTGCAGGCCAAGTGTGCCGTCGCCCACCTCGGCGAAGCCACGGTCGGGGGCCATGTCCTTGAGGTGGACCAGCGGCACGCGCCCCGCCCTGCGCCGGAGGTAGACGTCGGGGTCGACGCCCGCGTAGGCCGCCCAATACACATCCAATTCGAGCGCGACCGAGGCTGGGTCCGTGCCGTCGAGCAGCACGTCGAGGAGGAAGGGCTCGCCCTCGCCGCCATCGTGCGCGAACTCCCAGTCGTGGTTGTGGTAGCAGAAAGTGACGCCGTGCTCCCGGCAGCGCCGCCCGCACTCGTCGAAGAACGGCGCGAGCGCGCGCAGGGACGCCGCGTTGTGCTGCTCCGCCGGGAGGCCCGGCATCACCAGGTACGCGCAGCCGATAGCCCTGCAATAGTCGATCTCGCGCTGGAGGTCGGCCTGGAGCGCCGCCAGGCCGACGTGCGTGGACGCCGCGCGCAAGCCGGTCTCGGCCAGCAGCGCCGTTAGCTCGTCCCCGGTCAAGCCGCCGTAGCCCGCGAGCTCGACGGCCTGGTAGCCCAGGCCGGCCACGCGCCGCAGCGTGCCGGCGTAGTCACGCGCGGTCTCGTCGCGTACCGTATATAACTGGAGCGCGATTGTCGGCTGGCTCATTCGTTCCCCTCCCAATCCAAATCCCTACTTCGCACAAACGGCTACCGTCGCTAATCGAAAAGAGCACGAGGTGTGCCGAGTCGCCCACTTGACCTTCGTCGTACATGAAGGTTCAAGGATGTTACTCGTCGAAACCGAGATTCGCGAGCAGCCGGTCGAACTCCTCGGGCGCGAGGCTGCCTCCCGTGGCGCGGTCGTGCCCGTGCGCGAACTCGCCCTCGACCCCGGGCAGGGCGTCGCGCAGCAGCGCGCGCAGGTCGCCCGCGCCGCCGCGCGCGGCGAAGTTGACGAGGCCCGGCAGGTAGTCGTCGTTCGCGGCGATCACGACGCGCGGGGCCAGGCGGCGCATCCAGGCCTGCGCCACGAGCGGGTGCACCTGGTAGGGCGCGGAGAAACGGATCAGGGCGATGTCGCCGCGCACCCTGGGGCCGATCTTCATGATGGCGTCGTAGGCCGACCGCCACTCTTGCCGGCTCGTCTCGAGCACCTCGACGCGCGGGTCCTTCAGCGCGTCGCGCGGGTCGTCGTGCTCCACCAGCAACGCCAGGGCCTCGCGCACCGGCCCGTCGCGCAGCCGGCGCGGCGCGTTGACGAGCGGCACGAGCTTGCGCACCGCCGTCTTGGGCGCGCCCGCGCACTCGGGCAACTCGAACGCTCTATCCCCGAGGTCACCGACCGCGCCGACCGCCGCGAGCCACGCCGGGGCGTCGGGCGCGACCCGCCGCATCAAGGCGGCCGTGCTGATCTCCGGCTCGGCCCCGTAGCCCGAGATGACGATCTGGCCCGGGCCGGCCTCGGCCTCCGGCGCGTGGTGGTCGACGAACAGGGCGGGGCGATCGAGGCGCCGCACGCCCCAGTCGAGGACGGCCAACGTCCCGTCCGGCAGCGGCGCCGCGCCGTCCCAGGGGTTCTGACCGCGACCGAGCAGCGTCGCCCGCTCGGCCCCCTCGCCGCGCGCGCGCAGCGCGATGGCCCCGGAGGCCAACCCGTCGGCGTCGGTGTGCGGCACGACCGCCGCGGCGTCCAGGAGCAGGCGGAGCGCCGCCGCGTAGTCGACGCCATCCCTCATAGCAGCGTGCCGCCGTCGACGACGATGGTCTGGCCGGTGACGTAGCTGGAGGCCGGCGCGGCCAGAAAGATGGCGACGCCCTTGAGCTCGTCAAGGTCGCCCAGGCGGCCGAGCGCGGCGCGCTCCTCGAAACGCTCGCGGTTGGCCTCGATGGTGGCCGAGGCCATGCGCGTGGGAAACCAGCCCGGCGCAATGGCGTTGACGATGATGCCGTGGCAGCCCCACTCCAGCGCCAGCGTCTTGGTGACCGAGATCACGCCGGCCTTGCTGGCGTTGTAGGCGATCGTCTTGGTCGCCTCGGGGTCGCCCGCCGTGAGGCCCGCGACCGAGGAGATGTTGACGATGCGCCCGCCCCCTCCACGCTCGATCATGTGGCGCCCCACCGCCTGCGACATCAGGAACAGGCCGGTCAGGTTGGTGTCGATGACCTGCTGCCACCTTGCCAGCGGCATGTCCTGCGTGGCCTGACCCCAGGTCTGGCCAGCGTTGTTGACCAGGATATCGACCGCGCCGAAACGGTCGATGACCACTCGCGCCGTTTCCTCGACGCCCTCCGGTTTCGAGACGTCGGAGACGATCGAGAGCACGTCCTGCTCGGGGTAACCCTTGTCCTTGAACTCGGCGACAGTCGCATCGAGGTATTCGGCGCGGCGCCCCGTGATCGCCACCCTGGCCCCCGCCTCGAGATAGGCCTCGGCGATGGTCTTGCCGATGCCACGGCCGCCGCCGGTGACGAGCGCCACCTTGCCGCCCAGGCTGAACAAATCCTGGATGCCCATAACTCTCCCCCATATAAGCCTATACGCCCGCGCCCGCGCCCGCCCCCGACCGCATGGCAAACAAGCGCCGACCGCAGTCGTGTGGAGGCGCATCGCTACGCGTGGCGCCTCGGCGCCCGTACGCTGCCATGCGACCGCGGCCGCAGGATTATGCCAATCTCGCCCTTTGTAGGTGGGCAATATCGTTCAGGCCCAGTAGCAAGCGCCGTTCCCCCTTGATGCGCACGACGGAGATGGAGGTGTTGGCGCACGGGAAGAAGTAGTCACGCGCGACCCCCACCATGGCCGCGATGTACGCGTTGATCGTGCCGCCGTGGCTGACCACGGCCACGCGCTGCCCCGGATGGCCGGCGGCGAGCCGGCCGACGGCGGCGGTGGCGCGCGCGCGCAGGGCTTCCGACCCCTCGCTCCCCGGGATGCTGGCCCACATCCCCGTCGAGAGCGCGACGGCTGCTATCTCGTTCAAACGCCGGCGCAGCGCGCGCGCGATGTCCTCGCCCGAGGCGCCCGGCGGCAGGTCCGGCCCGACGCGCCCGATCTCGACCTCGCGCAGCCCGTCGTCGATCCGTACCTCCAGGCCGAGCGCCTCGGCTGTCGGTAGCGCGGTCTGATGGGCGCGCGGGATAGGACTGCTGTAGATCGCGGCGAGCGAGACGTCGCGCAGGCGCTCGGCCAATGCCCGCGCCTGCTTGCGCCCCAGATCGCTCAAGGCCTGGCTGTTGTAGGCACCGTCGAGCACGACCTCGGCGGCGTCGGGGAGCGCGTCGGCGTGTCGGATCAAGAGGATCTCCGTGCCGCCGTTCTTCATGCTCAGGAACGGGTCGCTGACCTCTTCCGTCTCCCCTGCCGGCCCGTTGGCCTGGCCGGTCGTCATGTACCCCCCACCTCACTGCCCGTCCCCACATATGTATGCTACACGACTTGCGGAACCTATGACTGCTCGACCCAGCGCGCGTGATAAAGTCGTCCTCTCTCGCCCCCTCCGCCCCTGGCTGACTGGTCCCCCGGACCCTAGTGTTGCCTCCGAGGGGTTTGTTTGAAGTGGCGGGAGACTGCGACTGCGGTCGCATGGCAAACCACGGGCCGACTGCGGTCGGTTGGTCGCGCCACCAAGCGCGTCACTTCAAACAAACTTCCCTGATCTTGCACTAGTACCTTTCGCCTGAAAACCTTCCGCAGATTAAGCGGCGCGCGCGTCTATGGACGGCGCGGGGGTGGTGTGCGCCTGCTCCGCGGGCGTGACGCGGCCGGTGTAGGTCCACGTGATGGGCTTGGCCATGGCCCGATTGTCGTGCGCGATGAAGGCGAGGATCTGGTGGCGCAGCGCGGCGTCGGAGGCGTGGCTGCCGCGCCGGAGCACCAGGCGGGAGAGCGTGCCGAACCAGATCTCCACCTGGTTGAGCCAGGAGGTGTGCGGGGGCAGGTAGACGAAGCGGATGCGCTGGGCGGGGTCGCCCAGGAAGACGCCGCGCGTGGCCATGGACTCCAGGATGCCGCGCTTCTCCTTGACGCCCAGGTCGGCGTCGATCCCGCACGCCTGGGCGACCCACGCCACCAAGCCGGCCGAGCGATGCGTGTTCAGGTTGTCGACGATGAAGACCCAGCCCGCCTGCGGGTCGGTGGCGACGGTCCGGGCGATGTGGGCCACGACGTCTTCCTCCGTGCGCGTGGGGCCCAGGCTCGGCGCGACCACCCGACCGGGGGGCACGTCCAGGGTGGCGATCAAGCACGGCGTCCCGTGGCGCACGTACTCGCACGCGCGCCGCTCGACGTGGCCGGGGGCCAGGGGCAGCCCCGGATGGGCGCGCGCGCGCACCTGCATCGGCTTCTCGTCGGTGCTCATGGTGTGCACGCCCCGCTCCGCCGAGGCGGGGGCGGCGTGGTAGCAGTCGCACACCGCCTGCACCGCGCGCTCACAGGTCTCCCGCTCCACCGGCGGCGTGAGCCCGTAGCGGCTCCGCTGCGGCTGCACGTCCGCCGCCTTTTAAAAAACGGCCCACCGTGCGGGGCGAGATGGCCTCCACGAGGCCCTGGCCGATCGCCGCGCCCGCCAGTTCGCGCGCGCTCCACTGGCTACACGGGCAGTCCGCCTCCCCCGGCGGCGTGCAGGCCAGCTTGACGATCCCGATCACCTGCGGTGCCGTGAACGTCGGCGGCGTGCCCGGCCGCGGCGCGTCGCGCAGCGTCCCCTCCACCGCCGCCCGCAGCGCCCGCTCCGGCGCGCCCTCCGCCTCCAGGGCCGTCAGCCGCCCCTGGGCGCTCGCCCAGCGCGCCCGCCACAACCCCACCGTGTCCCGGTTCACCCCGTGCGCCGCCGCCACCGCCGTCCCCGGCTGTTCCGCCGTCGCCAGCACCAGCCGCGCCCGCAGCGCCACCTGTTGCCCCGTGCCGTGCCGTCGGCTCACGCCCTCCAAGATAGCCCGTTGCCGCACGCTGATCGTACTCCGCCGCTGCGCCCCCCGTGGCATCGTTCGCCCTCCCCTCCCCCTCTGCGACGCTCCGCCGTCCTCTCCCCCAGTCTACCCTTCCCTGCGGAATGATGTCCGTCGAAAGGTACTAGCCGCGGGTCCGACGTTGGGGCGCGCCTCCGAGGGAACGTGGGGAGATGCCTCTTCCCAGACCCCCGCCACCCACGAGGCGGGTGCGCTGGCGCCGTTCGAAAGGGGCATGGGCGGCGGCGCGTACGCCAACCAGACTTTCTATGTCAAGGTCGTAGAGGCTACGGCACAAGTGTTCTGCCATCGCCAGGTATGACAGGATGTTCCCTTGAGATGAACTCGAGCATCCGCTTCCAGGCGTCGGCCGACGCCTGTGCATGCTCCTGCTGCCTCCAGTCAAAAAATGAGTGGGGCGCGCCGGGGTATATCACCAACTCGTGAGCGACGCCGGCGGCACTGAGCGCGGCGTCGAACTGTGCGATGCTCTCAGCGGGGATGCTGGGGTCGGCCCCGCCGAAGATTCCGAGCACCGGGCACGCGAACGCGTCTACGTGCTCGATGACCGCCGGCGCTGGCCCCTGCCACCGCGCCGTCACCACCGGCGGCCCATAGAAGCCGATGACGCCAGCCAGCCCATGCCCCATCGCGGCTTGACGGAATGAGGTCGCGCCGCCGAAGCAGAAGCCGACGGTGAAGACGGCGCGCGGCGGCTCGGCCGGGAGCGCCCGCAGGTGTGCGACTGCGGCGGCGATGTCCTGCGCTACGGTGTCCGCATGCGTCGCGGCGATATGCGGCCAGAAGTCGAAGGCCTCGTCGCGCGGCCGGGAGATCAACCCTGCGGTGCGGCCATAGAGGTCGATGGTCAGGGCTTGCACGCCCGACGTGGCGAAGCGGAGCGCCAGTTCCTCGTAGAAGAGCCGCAGCCCGAATACATCCGGCACAATCACGACGCCCGCCATGGTTGGTATAGTCGCCGTGGCCAGGTGCGCGTTAAACTGTGTCCCATCGGCCGAGGTCAACACCAGATCGCGCCCCGACGCCTCGCCGACGACTATTCGGTACGTCCGGCGGGTGCGCGTCGTCTCCGAAGCATATGGGTCACTCACCTCCCTGACCGGCCCCCTGCCCGCGACCGCTGGCGCGATCACGCCGCCGGCCGTCGCGGAGGAGGTCGGCGATGCCCCGGTGGCCGCCGTGGTCCCGGGCGTCGATATCCGCCCCCACGGCGAGCAACATCTCCATAACCTCCGCATATCCTCGCGCGGCCGCGAGATGCATCGGCGTCGTCCCGTCCGCCCGCATCGTCCGGGCGAGCGCCGGGTCGGACTGGAGCAACTCGGCTAGACGGCCCCGTGCGTCGCGCGCCACGGCCGCGAAGAGGTTGTCCTGCGCCTCGGCCGCCTGTGTTATCCCCACGTCTTCCTCCTCGCCATATCGCTCGTCCTCCACGTTGTTGTCCCCAGTGTAGCCCTCCCGGTGGCCTCGTCACCAGCACCACGCGCGCCGATATTGCGGTACCACTTATGATAGAGATAGCATGGAGAGGAGGGGATGGAATGGCGAAGCGCGCGGCCACTGCACTGTTCACGATCGTGTCCGTCGATCACACCTCGCCCGTCCCCCTCTTCCGCCAGCTCTACGAGGGCATGCGTGCGGCCGTCCTCTCTGGACAGCTCGCCGCCGGCGTCCGGGTCCCGTCGACCCGCGCCCTGTCGCGCGAGGTGGGGGTGTCCCGTCACACGGTGCTGACGGCCTTCGAGATCCTGCTCGACGAGGGCTACGTGGAGGGAAGGCGCGGGGCGGGAACGTATATCGCGCGGATACGCCCCGATGATGCAACTCCTGAGCGGCCCGTGCAGGAAGGGTCCGGCCACAGGCGTGGCACGCCCTCCCGCCGCGCCTCTACCCTCCTCGCCGCGCCCGTGCCGACACAGCCTGGCCCGTCACAGCGGGACGGCCCCGTCGCCTTTCGCGTGGGAGTGCCGGGTCTCGATGTCTTCCCCTACACGCTGTGGGCGCGCCTCCTCGCGCGTCACTGGCGACGTTCGGGCCGCCACCTGCTGGGCTACGACGACTCCGCCGGCTATCGCCCGCTGCGCGAGGCCATCGCCGGCTATCTCGGCGCGTCGCGCGGCGTCCGCTGCACGCCCGCGCAAGTGGTCGTCGTGGCCGGCGCCCAGCAGGCCGTCGCGCTCGCCGCGCAGGTGCTGCTCGACCCAGGGGATGCGGCCTGGATACCGGACCCCGGCCCTCTCGGCGTGCGCGCCGCGTTGCGGGCCGCAGGGGCGCGGTTAATCCCCGTGCCGGTCGACGCGGACGGGCTGGACGTGGCGTGGGGAGTGGCGCGGCAGGCCGATGCGCGGCTGGTGTGCGTGTCACCAGCGCACCAATTCCCGCTAGGCGCCACGATGAGTCTGGATCGGCGAGTCGCGCTGCTCGATTGGGCGGCCGGGTCCGATGGATGGGTCATCGAAATCGACGAGCACAGCGAGTTCCGATACGGCAGCAAGCCCTTCGCCGCGCTACAGGCGCTCGACACCGCGCAGCGCGTCATCTACGCGGGCACGTTCAGCCACCTGCTGTTCCCCACCTTGCGCCTCGGGTACCTCGTCGCGCCGTCGGATCTCGTCGACACGTTCGTCGGCGCGCGGCACGCCGCGGATCTCTATTCGCCCGCGCTGGAACAGGCTGTCCTGGCCGATTATATCGGCGGCGGCTACTTGGCGCATCACACACGTCAGATGCGGGGGGTATATGCGCACCGGCAAGCGGTGCTCGTCAACGCCGTGACACGGGAGTTAGGCGGCGTGCTCGACGTGCAGAGGGCCGAGAGCGGCATGCATCTCCTGGGGTGGCTCGTCGATGGCCGCGACGACCAAATGGCGGCGCGCCACACAATCGCGCATGGTGTCGAAACGCAGCCTTTGTCGTCCTATGTCATGGAAGCGCGGCGCCGTGGGGCGCTGCTGCTCGGATACACGGGGCCGAACGAGGCCGAGATCAACGCGGGAGTCCGCCAACTGGCAACGGCCCTCACAGCACGCGGATGCGCAGAGCAATGAAGAAATCGATACACGTATCTCTGGAGCGGTGAGGAAGGTCAATCTGTGTGAAACGGTCGAGCCGGTAGGGCGCGTTATCCTTTCTCACCACCCTCATTCCGGTCAGTCTGCACCCGGCCGGGTCCCTCTTGGTAGGGACAATCGAAGCTTAATGTATAAGGGCGCGGGCGGACGGATGGGCTTGGTCGCCCCGACACGTCACAGATCCTGCTGCTCGACCCCTCGACCCCGCGAGAGGCGCACGGAACGCGCCGGCTGTGTATGCTTCCGGTTGAGGACAGGCGCGGCGATCTTTGTGACGCCGGACACGACACAATGACAGGCTATCGGGACGATGAGCGATCAGGAACAAGGGACGGTCCCGGAGCAAGGCCGTGTACAATCATAAACGCCTCTATCCTCCTCCGCCCCCTCCGCCCCCTCCGCGCCCTCCGCGGCGCCCGCGCCGGTGGCGACGTCTAGCGCTCGCGATCCTGGCTCTCATCGTCCTCCTAGCCCTGGCTCTGCGTGCCCGCGAGGCCGGCGTACCGCTCGCGGGGCTCCCATTCGGGCGCCCGCCGGCGCCCGTGCCGGCGAACAAACCCACGGCGCGCGCGCCGGCATCGGCGCCGGCGCCGCCCGTGCGGCGGCCACCTACACCCGCCACGCGCCCACGCGACGCCAGCCACGTCGACCTTGCCGCCACCGACCCGCGCTTTGGGATCGACGAGGCTGCTGCGCGCGGATCAGGCCGATGCGCTCGGCGCGCGCTGGACCCGTATTCCCTTCATCTGGGCCTATCTCCAGCCCAGCAGCCCTACCTCGTGGAACTCTTTCGCCCTCGGCAGTCGCGGCAGCGACGCCGTCGTGAACGACGAGACCGCGCGCGGCCGCGCCGTCGTCGGGCTGCTCCTGGGCACGCCGGCCTGGGCGCGCCAGAACGCCGCGTGGGGACCGGCCTCGGTCCCCGTCAATATCGACCGTCCGTGGAACAGTCCGAGCAACTATTGGGGGGCTTATTGTTACCGGCTCGCCAAGCACTACAAAGGGCGCATCGACCAATGGATCATCTGGAACGAGGTCAGCATCCCGGCGGGCAAGAACGGCGCAGCCGGGCAGTGGACGCAGTGGCGCGGCGCCCCTGCGCAGTACGCGCGCCTGCTCGCGGTCGCCTATCGGGCCATCCACGCCGCCAACCCTGGCACCACGGTCGTCCTCTACGGTGACCCCTACTGGTACGACCGCGGCGCCTACCTCGACAATCTCTTCGCCCTCCTCGCCGGACTCGATCCGACGGGGCGCTACCACGGCTACTTCGACGCCGCCAACTTGCACCTCTACATCGGCGCGGCGGGCTTCTACCAGATTGTGCGCGATCTGCGCAGAGAGCTCGCCGCGCGCGGCTGGGGCGACAAGGAGGTGTGGATCGGCGAGACCAACATCGAGCCCTACGACGACCCCGCCCACTACATAGACCCCGGGCGCATGGGCTTCCGCGTGACGATGGACGAGCAGGCCGGCTTCCTCGTCGACGCGTTCGCCGCCGACATCGCGGCCGGCGTCGCCCGCGTCGAGGTCTACCGTATGTACGACGGGGCCGAGGCCGCGCACGGAGGCGCGCCACTCGGCATCGTCGACGTCAAGGGCGCGCTGCGCCCGATCGGCCGCACGTTCCGCTTCCTATCCGGGCTGTTCAAGGGCGCGCACGGTGTCGCCTTCACTCCCGGCGAACTGTACCCGGACCCGACGCTCGGCGGCAAGGCCGGCGTCTTCAAGGTCGTGTGCGCCCGTCCGAGCGCGCGCATCACCGTGCTGTGGAACGCGGCGGGCGCGCACGCGCGCTATCCTCCGCTGACGGATAGCGCCGGCAAGCCCTATTATCGCGCCGCGGACGGACTCTCCTACGACAAGGACGGCGACATCGTGCTGCCGGCGACGAGTCACCCACGAGGCGTCGACGCCGACGCCCCGTGGAGCATCGGCTACGACAAAGCCGGCACGGCCACCTACGCGCTACGCGCCCGCGCGGCCGAGGCCACGGTCTACGATAAGTTCGGCAACGCCATGGTCCTCCGGCCCGGCGACACAAAAACCATCAACGACCGCGACATGGCCCCCGACGGCTCGCCGGCGCGCGGGCGCGCGCGGACCACGATCTCCTTCAAAGCAGGCTATTATTATGTCCAGTTACGCGGGGGACGGAGCTACACCAACCCTTTCGACCGGCGCATCCCGACCGTCGGCGGCGATCCCGTCGTCATCGTCGAGCCGCTGGGTCCGCACGTCCGCACGGGCGCGCGTGAGACGCCGCCCCCCGGTGGTATACTCGGTTGATCGATGGTCAGCGTCTGCGGCCCCGGGTTCGGGGCTTCGAGGGTTCACGGGCGGGCCGTGCATGGGCGCGACAGCGCGCGAAGGAGGACTGATGAGCGTCGCCGAGATTTTCGAGACCATGGCGTACGGGCCCGCGCCCGAGTCGTCCTCCGAGGCCGGCCGCTGGCTCGACGCGCACAGGCCCGCGCTGGGCCACTTTATCGATAACCGCCCCGCGCCGCCGCGCGAGGGCGAATATATCGAGAGCGTCAACCCGGCCGACGGCAAGAAGCTGATCGATGTCGCGCAAGGCGGCGCGGCCGACGTCGACATGGCGGTGGCCGCGGCCCGCGACGCGTTCGAGAGCTGGAGCCGGGCGCCGGGTCACGTACGCGCGCGCCACCTGTATGCCCTGGCGCGCGCCGTGCAGCGCCACGCGCGCCTGCTCGCCGTGCTGGAAACGCTCGACAACGGCAAGCCGATCCGCGAGAGCCGCGACATCGACATTCCCCTCGTCGCGCGCCACTTCTACTACCACGCCGGCTGGGCGCAGCTTCTCGTCAACGAGTTCCCGGGCCACGCCCCGGTCGGCGTCGTCGGCGCGATCATCCCCTGGAACTTTCCCCTGCTGATGCTGGCCTGGAAAGTCGCCCCTGCGCTGGCCACGGGCAACACGGTCGTGCTCAAGCCAGCCGAGTACACCTCGCTGACCGCGCTGCTCTTCGCCGAGCTCGCGCGCGAGGCCGGCCTGCCGCCGGGCGTGCTCAACGTGGTGACCGGCGACGGCCGGACCGGCGAGTTGCTCGTGGCGCATCCCGGCGTCGACAAGATCGCCTTCACCGGCAGCACCGAGGTCGGGCGCGCCATTCGGCAGTCCACGGCGGGAACGGGCAAGCGCCTCTCGCTCGAGCTCGGCGGTAAGTCGCCCTTCGTCGTGTGCGAGGACGCCGACCTCGACTCGGTCGTGGAGGGCGTCGTCGACGCCATCTGGTTCAATCAAGGGCAGGTCTGCTGCGCGGGCTCGCGCTTGTTGGTGCAAGAAGGCGTGGAGGCGAGCCTGCTGGCGAAGCTGCGCGCGCGCATGGAGCGGCTCCGGGTTGGCGACCCGCTGGACAAGGCGATCGACATCGGCGCCATCGTCGCTCCAGTGCAGCTGCAACGCATCCGCGACCTCGTGGCCCAGGGCGAACGGGAGGGCGCCACGATCTGGCAGCCCTCGTGGGCCTGCCCGACCGAGGGGCTCTTCTACCCGCCCACGCTGGTCACGGACGTGGCTCCGGCCTCGACGCTGGCGCAGGTCGAGGTGTTCGGCCCCGTCCTGGCCGCCATGACCTTCCGCACCAAGAGCGAGGCCGTGGCGCTGGCCAACAACACACCGTACGGGCTGGCCGCCAGCGTGTGGAGCGAGAACATCAACACGGCCCTCGACATAGCCCGTGATATTAAGGCGGGCACGGTGTGGATCAACTGCAGCAACCTGTTCGACGCCGCCTCCGGCTTCGGCGGCTACCGCGAGAGCGGCTTCGGCCGTGAGGGCGGCAAGGAAGGCCTCAATGAGTACCTGCGGCCCGCCTGGGAAGTCGTCCCTCACCCCCCAACCCCCTCTCCCACAGTTAGGGAGAGGCCGGCCCCAACGTCGGCGGAGCCGGGGGACCAGGCCGAGCGAAGCGCCGGGGCGGGGGGTGAGGGCTGGCCCTACCCGCCGATTGACCGCACGCCCAAGCTGTACGTCGGCGGCAAGCAAGCGCGGCCGGACTCGGGCTACAGCCGGCCCGTCCTCGCGCCGGACGGCCGCGCGGTGGGCGAGGCCGGCGAGGGCAACCGCAAGGACATCCGCAACGCCGTGGAGGCCGCGCGCGGGGCCACGGCCTGGGCCGCGGGGACGGCGCACGCGCGCGCCCAGGTGATCTACTACATTGCCGAGAATCTTGCCGCGCGCGCCGACGAGCTCGCCGGGCGCCTATCAAGCATGACGGGCGCCCACCCCGAGGAGGGGCGGGGCGAGGTCGAGGCGTCGATCGAGCGGCTCTTCACCTATGCGGCCTGGGCCGACAAGTACGACGGGCTCGTGCATGCCACGCCCCTGCGCGGCGTCACCCTGGCCGTCAACGAGCCGATAGGCGTAATGGGCATCGCTTGCGACGACCGCTATCCGCTGCTCGGCCTCGTCGCGCTCGTCGCGCCGGCGATCGCCATGGGCAACACCGTCGTGGTCGTGCCCTCGGAGCGCTACCCGCTGGCGGCGACGGATCTGTACCAGGTGCTCGACACCTCGGACGCGCCGGCGGGTGTCGTCAACATCGTGACCGGCCCGCGCGACGCGCTGGCCCGCGTGCTGGCCGAGCACGACGACGTCGACGCGATCTGGTACGCCGGCTCGCGCGAAGGCGCCCGCGCCGTGGAGCAGGCCTCGGCCGGCAACCTCAAGCGCGTCTGGATCGTCGACCGGCCCCCGCGCGACCTCATGGACCCACATCAAGGGCAGGGGCAAGAGTTTCTCCGCGAAGCCACGCAAGTAAAGAACATGTGGGTACCGAGCGGTGATTAGCGGTATTCGAAACGCCTTGATAACAGCGCGTAAAGTACGACGCGACCCGGTAACAGCGCGCCAACCTTTTGCGATCCTCAACTCACAGGGGCGTAACGAGCATGGCTCAAATGACTGGTGAAACCACATCCGCGCTGACGGAAGTTACCCTCGCCGGCGTCGACCCGCGCGTGCGCCTGTTCCGCTGCGGGCACGAGGTCGACACGTGCGCCGTGGTGACGGAACGCTACGTCGTGGTCGTCGACACCATGGCCACGCCCGCGCTCGCGGCGGGTATCATGGACTATCTAGGAAACGCCCTGACCGGCAGAGGGCTCCTGGTCGTCGACACGCACGCCGACTGGGACCACGCCTGGGGTAACGCCACCTTCGCGACGCCAGGCGGCCGCTACCCCGCCCCCATCATCGGCCACGAGGAGACGCGGCGACGCCTGCTGGACCCGGAGGAGGAAGAGTATCTGCGGGCAAAAGCGCGGGCCGAGCCGCGCTTCTCCGAGGTGCGGCTCGTCGCACCCACGATCATCTTCACGGACGGGCTGCGCATCGACGGCGGCGACCTGACGCTGGAACTGATCCCCACGCCGGGCCACACCCCGGACCACGTCTCCGTCTGGATACCGGAGTTGCGTCTCGCGCTCGCGGGAGACGCCGCCGAACGTCCCATCCCCTACGTCAATGAACCGGGCGACCTGCCCCTCCTGCGCGCGTCGCTGGCGCGGCTGGCCGCGCTCGACCCGGCCGCCGTCATTCCCTGCCACGGCGGCACGAGCGACCCGGCCCTGTTGACACGCAACCTGGCCTACGTCGACACGCTCGAGCGGCATGCCCGCGCCGCGCTCGACGAGGATCGCATCCCGCCGGACTGGTCCGCGCGCGACGACCTGCCCGCGCAGGTCGGACTGCCCTTCGAGACGATGGCAGAGGACGTCCTGGGCGAGCCAGAGGACGTTATCCTGTTCTATCGGGCCAGCCACCTCCGCGCCGTTCGCGCCATGCTAACCCATCTGGGCGCCGGCTGAGTTGCGCTCGCCGGGAGCGCCCCCGGTGTGGGACCGGTGTGAGATAAGACGTGGCCCTTCAAGGTCAGGCCGCGTTTCACGATCGCGGGGCGCACCCTGTACGGGCAAGGCAGTTGACGCGGGGCAGGCGTACCTATATCCTGTTGCTAGCCAGGATCAACCTGGCTCCGGTCTTTTCTACGTCCGCTGCCGGACGTGTTCATCTACCGTCTAGTCGAAGGATAGTTTGTCATGCACGCTCGCCTCGTCCGCCTGGCCGTCCCGTTCGCCCTGGCCGGCGCCCTCGCCGCCGGCTACGCCGCTCCGCGCCACCACACCGACGCCGCCACCAAGACGGTCACCTTCGTGACCGACATCGGCGGCCTCAACGACAACGGCTTCAACCACCTCGGGTACCTCGGCACCCAGGACGGCGCCAAGGCCACCGGCTACACGCCCAAATACATCGAAACCACCTCATCCTCCGATTACGTCAAGAACCTGACCACGGCGGCGCGGCAATCGCAGTTCGTGGCCGCGGTCGGCTTCTCCTTCGAGCCCGCCATGAAGCAGGTCTCGAAGCAGTTTCCGAACGTGCAGTTCACCATCATCGACTCATCGATCACCGGCAAGAACCTGCTCGGCAACGTCTTCACGCCGGGCCAGTCGTCGTACCTCGCCGGCATCCTGGCCGCGGGCATGAGCAAGACGCACACGGTCGGCTTCGTGGGCGGCCTCAACGTACCCGTCATCCAGGAGTTTCTGGCCGGCTTCCAGGCGGGGGCGAAGGCCTACGACCCCACGGTGAAGGTGCTCTTCGCCTACACCGGCTCGTTCACCGACCAGGGTAAGGGCAAGAGCACGGCCCTCGGCGAAATCAACGGCGGCGCCGACATCATCTACCCCGCCGCCGGCGGCTCCGGCCTCGGCGCGCTCACGGCGGCCGATCAGAAGGGCCTCTATAGCATCGGCGTCGACGCCGACCAGAACTCCCTGCACCCCAAAACGGTGCTCACGAGCGTGGTCAAGCACGTCGAGGTCGCCATCTCCAGCGCCATCAAGGACTCGGCCGCGGGCACGTTCAAGGGCGGCGTCAAGACGTGGAACCTGAAGAACAACGGTGTCGGCCTGGCACCGTACCATGGCCTCGCGTCCAAGGTGCCGGCCAAGGTGCAGTCCGCGATCGACAAGGCCAGGAAGGGCATCATCAGCGGCGACATCAAGGTCCCCACGACGCCGACGAAGTAGTCGGTAGTCGGTGGTCGGTAGTCGGTAGTTCAGCACGCGCCAAATCCTTGCGTCATCTGCTCGCTGCCGTGTAGTAGAATCGTGAGGAGCGGCTACACATGGTTACTGGCTACTGGCTACTGACTACTGACTACTGATAACTGACTACTATGAATCAAGCGATACCGGCGCTCCGCCTGAAGCACATCACCAAGCGATTCCCCGGTGTGCTCGCCAACGACGACGTGACGCTCGAGGTGGGCCAGGGCGAGATCCTGGCCATCCTCGGCGAGAACGGCGCCGGGAAGAGCACGCTCATGAACATCCTCTCCGGCCTCTACAAGCCGGACGAGGGCCGCGTAGTCGTGGGCGGGCAAGCGGTCTCGATCGGCGGGCCTCGCGACGCCATCGCGCACGGCATCGGCATGGTGCACCAGCACTTCGAGTTGGTCCCGCCGCTGACGGTGGCCGAGAACATCATCCTGGGGCAGGAGCCGCGCGGCCTGTTCGTGAACCGGCGCAAGGCCGCCGCGCTCGTGCGCGACCTCTCCAACCGCTTCGGCCTGGCCCTCGACCCCAACGCGCGCGTGTCCAATCTTTCGGTCGGCCTGCAGCAGCGCGTGGAGATCGTCAAGGCGCTCTACCGTTCCGCCCGCATCCTGATCCTGGACGAGCCGACCGCGGTGCTGACGCCGCAGGAGGCCCGCGAGCTTTTCGCCATCATGCGTTCCCTCGCCGCGGACAGGCGATCCATCATCTTCATCAGCCACAAGCTCGACGAGGTGCGCGAGATCAGCGACCGCATCGTGGTCATGCGCGCCGGCCGCGTGACGGGCGAGACGCGCCCGGCCGGGGCGACCAACGCCGACCTGGCCTCGATGATGGTCGGGCGCGCCGTCGTCCTGAATGTTGAGCGCGGCACGGCCAAGCCGGGCGACCCCGTCCTCGCGATCGAGGGGCTGCGCGTGCGCGACGAGCGCGGCACGGTCGCCGTCGACGGGCTTTCCCTCGTGGTGCGCAGCGGCGAGATCTTCGGCCTCGCCGGGGTGGACGGCAACGGCCAGGCCGAGCTCGAGGAGGCGCTGACGGGCGTGCAGCGCGCCGAGGGCGGCTCGTATCGCCTGGACGGCCGTGAGTGTCTGGGCCGCGACGCCCGCGCGATCATCGGCCTCGGCGTGTCCTGCATCCCCTCGGACCGGCATCGCCGCGGCATGGTGGGCGACTACACGGTCGCTGAGAACCTGGTGCTCTCGACCTACGACCGCCCACCCTACGCGCACGGGCCGCTGCTCGACGTGGGGGCCATCGCGCGGGTCGCGCGCGAGCGCGTCGCGCGCTTCGACGTGCGCACACCGGGCGTGTCGACCCTGGCCCGCAACCTCTCGGGCGGCAACCAGCAAAAGATGGTCGTGGCGCGCGAACTCAGCCGGCCGGGGCGGCTGCTCATCGCGGCGCAGCCGACGCGCGGCGTCGACGTGGGCGCGATCGAGTTCATCCACCGCAATATCGTACGCGAGCGCGACAGCGGTGTGGCCGTCCTACTCATCTCGGCCTCGCTCGACGAGATCCTGGCCCTCTCCGACACGATCGGCGTGATCTACCGTGGGCGCCTGATGGGCGTGTTGCCGCGCGCCGAGGCCAACGTCGAACTACTCGGGCTAATGATGGCGGGGACGGGTCTCGCCGAGGCGCGCCGGGCCGCGCCGGTCGGGCCACAGCCGTCGCTCGACGAACTCGTGACGGGCGCGTGACGGGCGCCTGAGGAATGAACAGGGGCAGGGAGAGGGAGTACCGGGTATGATTGGTAACGCGCCGTCGACCGCCGCGCCGGCCGCGGGATCGCCCGAGGGCGGAGGCGAGGTCTCGGCGCGCGGCGACCTAGGGCGCACGATCCTGGCCCCCGTGCTCTCCCTGTTCACGGCCCTGGTGTTTTGCGCACTGCTGCTCCTGGTGAGCGGGCACAACCCCCTCGCCGTCTACCGGGCGCTGTGGTCCGGCGCGGTCACGGGGCAGAGCTCGTTCGCCGAGACGCTCGTGTCGACCACGCCCTACATCCTATTGGGGCTGGCCGTCGCGCTCGGCTTCAAGGGCGGCCTATTCAACATCGGGGCCGAGGGGCAATTCATCGTGGGGGCGATCGGCGCGACCTTCGCCGGCCATCTCTTCGAGGGCGCGCCCGCGATCCTGCTGGCCCTGCTGGCCCTCGTCGCCGGCACGGTCACGGGCGCGCTCTACGCGGCGATCGCGGGCGCGCTCAAAGTCCTCTCCGGGGCGCATGAGGTCATCACCACGATCATGCTCAACTACATCGCGCTCTATCTCGTGCAGTGGCTCGTCGACAGCGGCGGCGTCATGCACCCAGCCAGCAGCCAGGTGCAGCAGAGCTACTACATCAACCCCGGCGCGCAGCTCCCGATCCTCCTACCGGGGACTGACCTGCACGCCGGCCTGATCGTGGCCCTGTTCGTCGCCTTTCTCATCTACGTGCTGATCTGGCGCACCACCTTCGGCTTCGCCCTGCGCGCCGTGGGCCTCAACCCGTCCGCCGCGCGCTCGGCCGGCATCTCGGTCCGTGCGATCACGGTGTGGACGATGGCGCTCAGCGGGGGCCTGGCGGGGCTGGCCGGGGCGGTGCAGATCACCGGGCTGCAGCACGTGTTGCCGGAGTCGATCGGCTCGGGCTTCGGCTTCGACGCCATCGCCATCGCCATCATCGGCGTCGGCCACCCGGTCGGCATCGTCCTGGCAGCCTTGCTGCTCGGCGCGCTGCGCAACGGAGCCACCACGATGGAGCAGACGGCCGGCATCAGCGCGCCGTTCGTGTCCGTGATCGAGGCCTCCATCCTATTCTTCGTCGCCGCGCCGGTGATCATCCGCTGGATCTACTTCCGCTGGAATCGCACGGGCGCTACGGCCGGAGCGCAAGGAACAGAGGCGTGAAAGCGCCCTCACTCCCCTGCCCCCCGAGGGTCTGTTGCCCCTCGAGGGTCTGTGAAAAGTCGACAGCGCCTCTTCCCGCCCCCTTCCCCCTCCGCCCCTGGCTGACTGGTCCCCCGGACCCTGGCCGCGGGTCCGACGGTGGGGCGCGCCTCCGGGGGAACGTGGGGAGAGGGCTCCCCCCAGACCCCCGCCACCCACGAGACACGCGGGCGGGCGGACGAGCGGACGAGGCCGCCCCGACAATGCACAGACCCTGCCTGCCCCCTCTCCCTGTGCGTGGGAGAGGGGCAAAAAGGTATGGTGACGTATGAGCTTCCTGACCGGCTCGTTCGTCATCAGCGTGCTGGCCATCACGCTCGCGTCGGCGACGCCGCTGATCCTGGGCGCGCTCGGCGGCGTCGTGTCGGAGCGCGCGGGCGTGGTCAACATCGCCATCGAGGGGCTGATGCTGACGGCGGCCTTCGTCACGGCGGTGGTCGGATCGAGCACGGGCAGCCTCTTGCTGGGCCTGCTCGGCGGGCTGGTAGCCGGGGCTATCGGTGGCCTGTTCCTGGGCCTGCTCTCCATCACGCTGCGCGTCGACCAGATCGTGGGCGGCTTCGTGATCAATATCGCGGCGGCGGGCGGCACCTCGTTCGTGTTTCGCTCGGCCTTCAACTCGGGCTCGCTCTCGGCCCCGCCGCTGCCGCAGATCAACGTGCCGGTCCTCTCGGGCATCCCGGCCCTGGGCCGCATCCTATTCCAGCAGAACGCGCTCGTCTACCTCGCCCTCGTCCTCGTGCCGGTCACGCACATCTATCTGTTCCGCACGCGGGCGGGCCTGCGCTCGCGCTCAGTGAGCGAGAACCCCAAGGCGGCCGACGTCGCCGGCGTCAACGTGTCCCTGGTGCGTTACGCCGCCGTCACGGTCAGTGGCGCCCTCGCGGGGCTGGCCGGCGTCTACCTCGTGGGCGACGTGGGCTCTTTCTCGGAAGGCATGACCAGCGGGCGCGGCTTCATCGCCCTCGCGGCGGTGATCTTCGGCAAGTGGCGCCCCGTGCAGGCCATGTTCGGCGCGCTGCTCTTCGGCTTTTGCGACGCCCTGCAGAGCCAGTTGCAGGTCGCGCAAGTCCCGGTCCCCGTGCCGCTGCTGCTGATGCTCCCCTACATCGTCACCATCGTCGTGCTGACCGGCTTCATCGGGCGCGCCGTCGCACCGGCCGCCGACGGCATTCCATACGTGAAAGAATAGTAACTATCCAGCGGCGAGGTTAGGGAGGGGTGGATGACCGGCGAAGACACCCTGGAGCGCGGGAAGGACTGTCTGGCCCTGCTTTTTGAGGGTGGAGAGGTAGCCCCGCAGCCGACAGAAGACA
>JAABUH010000999.1_pt1 | contig 35088 bp, 32 predicted proteins | sample 5559121 | NCBI WGS metagenome assembly JAABUH01 (sample SAMN10711871, study PRJNA513364) | rock metagenome | isolation source: Antarctica rocks | place: Antarctica: Victoria Land, Battleship Promontory nord | collected 2015-12-28
GCGAAAACCACGAGTTCCTGACTCAATATGGCGATATCATCCGTACCCCAGTCAAAAACCGATTGCAGGAGCTGTCCTCTGCTTTTGAAGCGGTTCACGCCCGAAATACGATCTTGGAGAAGGAGAACAGGGACTTCAGGGATGCTCAGACCGGTGGGAAGAGGAAGAAAGCCGGCGTGACCGTGAGCAACCTTGAAACACATGTGTTTAGTACAGAGGACGTGCTAGCAAAGGTCAGAGCTGCGGAGGACGCTAGGCGGCCTAGGGGGCAACGGGGACCTGGTGAGGACTTGGTCAGGGACGCTCTCATGGCTCTAGAACCTAATCCCTTCATGACTAGCCCTTGAATCTACGCATATTGGGCCGAGCTCATGGATTTTCAAGATTGAAAGAGAAGATGCGTCAATAAAGGGGGTTTGTCAATAAAGTAGGTGAATGACGTTACGAGAATTGAATACCTCTATTGCGAAGCTTGCAGGTCTGACCTCATCTGGCTTGGTGACGATGGAATTGAGTTCCTGCCGAAATCTACTTAATACATCGCTTTGCTGCTTTTGTGGAAGCCGTACAATCCGGATCAGCTGATCATGTGCACAGTGCACCTTGTACTGTAAGAAGGACGATTTCTAGACGCGCCAACGGCTACTCAGCAGCTGGTGAAAGATCGCGACATCAAGATATACATTGCACAATGCCATACCAAACCACACCTACTCCTCTCCACTCTCAGCGTCAGCCTCATCAAGCCACTACCTCTCATTAGCACTTGTTCATTCGTTCACCCCTTAAAGCATACCGCACTCACCTTGAGGAAAGCATCCGCGCTCTTTCGGACCTTCTTTGACTTCTCCTTATCCACGTACTTCTTGCTCACATGAGTCCCCCACTGCCTGACAACTTCCTCGTCCAGGATATCAGCTTGGTAGAGGGTCATGAGGATTTTTGCGGTGGTTCCAGATGCGAGGAGGGAGTCGGAGGACGGTGAGAGCGCTAGGAGGCGCTCAATCCCGCCTAGCAGAGACTTTTGGTGCTTCTCGGACGTGGCGAGCTGAGTTATTGCATCAGTTTGGATTCTTTTCAGTTCGACGTACCGCCTGGAGCATGTTCGTGCGCTTCGGGAGTTCGTTGGCGACATCATCGGTGAAGAGCTTGTGACCAATCTCAACGAGGAGCTTGTGTTTCCCGACGATCTCAAGCTCCTTGATCTCAGTGATAACCTCGGGGTCAGAAGCAGAACGGTTTTCTTCGAGCCAAGCACCGAGCAAGGCGTAAGGCGAATCCGCAGCTTCGTCATCGTCATCATCATCGCCGTGGCCGTGGCCGTGGCCGTTCCCGTTCCCGTTCCCGTTCCCATGGGCATTCCCATTCACCTCGAGAGCCTTGAACTTCTTCACGACATCCTCAGCCGTTTCCGGATTCTCGATCACCGGATCCGATTTGCCCAAGATCGCATCGATATCCGTCCCGCTCGTTAGAACACCTCCGTTGCCCGGACTGACGACGGGACTACTCGGACTCCCATCGACATCATCCTCATCCGATCCATCCTCAGTCTTGTCAAAAACCATGGGTCCCCCAACATTCGCTTCAGCAGTCATGCCCCCTTTCTTCCCCTTCTTCCCCTTCTCTTTCTTCTTCATCGGGTTCTTGAGGATGTAAGTGACCAACTTATGCCTCATATCGATCCCGTTCTGTCTTCCACAGGCTTTGCAGTCCCGATGAACATCCTCGTTATTCCCTTTCCCGGTGATGACGAGCTCGGTCTCTGGGTTCTTGCAGGAGGGGCAGAGGACGAACTTGTCGATGAAGACGTCGAGGAGCTCCCGGAGTCGGTCGGCTTGATGTGCACCGTTGACGATGAAGCGATCGTTCAGGAAGGAGGTCTGAGCTCCGAGCTCACAGCCAAAGAACTTGGTCGGATCTTTAGCGAGGCATTAGCCGAGCTCCTCAAGTCTGGTTACAAAAGCTACACACAAGTCGCTGGCCTATTGAGAGCTCTCGCAACGTCTTCCATGTTCGGTAAGACCGTCTTGATCCCATTCCCTCGACCTTCAATCTTGGTCAAGAGTACCGGCATCTTGTACCGCTGGCAGAACCATCAGCAACAACGCTTAATCCCCTCGATCACCTGGAGGACTCACGTAGAACTTGTCGTCGACATCGCGACGGATATTGACAGTCGTCATATTGAATCACGTCTGGAGGAGAGGCATGTATCAGTCTATGTTGATATCTTGAGGAGGGGATTAAGGAAGGTGACTCCTCACGATTAATGATAATGCTTTATCGGAAAATTGCAATGAGTGATACTCGATCGAGGGGGCGTGATCGACAAAGGCAGCATGAACGAGCTTGTCACCTAGCAAAGGGGTAGGATTAGCAGTGAGCAAAAACGACATCATAGAATAAGAGGCTGGGCTGATGAGGATGACTGAAGAAGGAAATGGCAAGGGAGAAAGAGATATAATCGACTCCAATCCGATCCGATCACCTCGCTCCATAGTGCCCAAAATGCCATCCGTAATGAAACACCCATCCTCACCCTTCTCCTTATCATCCGCTCAATGCACCGTCGTCTCACCCCGACAGGGCTCTACTAAACCTACTCGAGACGTGAAGAGAGGAACTCACGCGCTAACCGAGTTTTATCTCTACAACGCTTGAGCAGTCGCTTACGATCGTGAATGGGGGCGTTGAACGAGATCTTGACGATGTAGCCTGTGGCTTGGGTCGATCTAACCTAGGTGATGTATCGAAGATCGGAGCGGAGTTGAATGCTTGGTCGCAAAAGGGAACGCGGTGGATGAGCTTGAATGAACTGAACAAGCTAACTAAAGCTGGATGGCAAGTGGGTTGAAAGGATCTCAATACAACGTGGAAGGAAGAAAGGAGCCTTGGTCTCCGGCCGGGGCTAACGCGTAAGCAGACCGGGTAGCCTATTCGTGGCAGATTCCGAAATCGCCCGAACGCTTCAGTCCGCCTTGTAGAATATAGTCTTAATGGAACAAGTAAATGCATGCATATGGAGTGTGGGGTTCTCTATCACCCGTGCAGTATCGTCGACCAGCGACGGCAAGTGTCTTCTCCTCAAAAAGCTACAATGTCCTATGGATCTAGTGAGTCCTCTCAACGCCTGTTCACCGGCGCGGAGACCATCTCAATCTGTTCCCCCGGCCTACCATGCGGTACTCTCGTCCGGAGGGGCCCGGTAACATTCGGTGTAGACATCCCAGACTCGAGACCTGGTGTCGTTGCGCGAGACGGACCTGCCGTGTCGAGACCGCCCATGTCTTCATCCCAGATATCTTGGCTCTTATTAGTTGGCTTCTCTCCACGGATTTCTCGCGACACACCCTGACTTGAATCATTCACTACCTCTTGCCGGTCAGTCAGACTCGTCGCAGTGGCTGTCGCGAATGTCGGCGGGGGACTGTCGGGTTTCTGTTGAGGAGGGGCGGCAGCAGCAGCAATTTGCTCCCAAGGTATCACTACATCGGAGGTCAGCACGCATCTTCGCAAAGTTTCTGCGTGAGACGAGCAGGTGTATCTCGTTGGGTCAGGAGGCGATGGCGCTGGATCACCAGCACCCGCTGGTCCCCAAATCTTCAGCTCGGCGAGTCTGTCACCATGTAAGGTCATCTCTGAGTGTGATAGAGAACCGCTCACGTCATCTTCAATGCGCAAATCCACTTGTTCCGTCGTTGCACCTTCAGCGCACCCTGTTGCCAATTGCTCTTATATCTGCAGATCATCAACCGACACTCAACGTCAAAGACTAGTGACCCACTTGATATCCGCCTTGAGCACCATCTTGCCTTGCCCAGGGATATCATCGACCACGACATCAAAAACAGGAAGGAAGTCGCGTGAGTTGTCCTTGCAGAAGCGGAGCATCTTCGCGCGAAGAGTTTGCAAGGCTTCGAAAGATGTATCGAAAGCAACCTCGAAACTTGAACGCCCATTAGCATAAATTGACGGAGCGGAAATGGGCGCATACCTGAAACTCTCGGAAGTCGGGCCGGATCTTCGCACTAAGCTAGATTAGCGGAGGGTTCGAAGGGATCTGAATCGAGCGCGTTCCGCTGTGAGCACTCCAGGGCGGATGGCGCCAAGAGAGCGGAAAAGAAGTGGGTGGAACGTAGAGGCAAGGGGGAGAGGCAGGAAGGTTCCGGCTAGGGGGCCCACGGGACTCTCGAAAAGTGCTCAAGAAGGAACCGCGAGAAGGGCGCACATAACAAGGGAGAGGGGGGAGAGGTGGCGAAGAAGGGGAAGGAGACCACAAGTGATTGAGACTCGCCGTTCTCAATGACCTTCACCGCGAGTACATTATGCCCAATCCACACGTACTTCCCATCAACCCGCTTGAAGCTCGTCGACATAAGCTGCATCTTCGCGACGGTATACGAATTTCCGCTACATATATCAGCAAAAGCCCTCGCAAGGCAATCAAAAGACTCACTCGATGTCGACTAAAACGAAGTGGATCAGTCACACTAGCTTAACGAAACAACAAGCGCTCACTCCTGTCTCCGACATCGTAAGGATGCTTGACGAATAGGAAGATACAAGCGAGCAGGATCTCCTGCATGGTCGAGCCAATGAGCCAGGATAGACCAAGGATGAATGTTCCGGCGGAGGTGACGAGGGTGGTGAGTTTGGTAGTCTAGGACAGTATCAGCTTTTGCATTCAAGCCGTTTTAGCCCTGAAACATACGACCATAGCAGCCAAGATGAGAACAACAATAGCCAACACAATGACCATGAAGATATCGTCCAGCCTGCGACGATTAGCTCAATATGTACATTTCGAGTGACTCGTTCTCACCTCCGCACAGCGCCATCCAGATCCCGCATAGATGCTTCAAGACTCAGTCTCTCACGATGGAGAGTCATCACTGCGCTCTCCACCTCATCCCGAGTAGCATCACCGTTCATGTCCTTGTCGAAGACGGCGAAAGCAGCTTCAGCGGTTTCGAGATCGGGGAAGCTATAGACAGTCAGCCCTGTAACCCTTCGATCAACGGGCAGACACACAATCGAGCGATGTCAGAGATATCGAGGTGATCGAGGCCGGGTTGACGGAAAGAGTAGAAGAGTCTTCTCGCAAGCTACGCTGATCAACCGTCTCCCGGGGGTAGGGTACGCAAACCTACAGCCTTGCTCTTGTTCGCCGAGGTGAGGGCAGCAGTGACTCGATTCGCCGGTGAGTTGGTTTGCAAAACACTCTGCCCCGCCATCTCGCTTGCGACGTTACCAAGCGCACTACATCGTATCAGCTGGTTCACAAGGGCGCACGATGCGGCGAATCACGTCGTTGTGGTCTGAGCCACCTCCTTGAGCCCCCGAAGCGCTTTCCGGATAGCCAAACGAGGTATCTGACTACCCTTGGTCCTCGTCGATTGCGCATCGGTAAGGGTATCGGTCCTTCCGGGAATCTAGCACTGTGATCAACCTCCCCTTATCAGCCAAGAAGGTGGAAGCTCACATCATGTGAATTGATGTACAAAGCGGTCAGACACTTGACCTGGAACTTCTGGTCATGTAGCCGGTCTTTTGACACACTTCAGCTCCATCGTTCCCTCGCGAGGTAGGTATAAGTTTGGCTCACCCTCATACGAGTCACGGTGGAACTGGAAGCTGACCAGACTCTCAGCTATCATTCAACAGCTAAGGCAGGGGAGATACGCGATAAGTTGAATGAGGAACTTCTCCGCACCCAAGACGATAGAGCACAAGAACAGTCCGAACAATATGCTGACGAAAGTTGTGAGGTCCGACCTGGAGTTGGCATTCTGGTCTCCGGTGTAGTGGTTGATGATGAGGGGTGTGAAGGAGACCCAAACCGCGACAGTCCAGGAGACGAGTTTGGCGTACCTGACGGACGTCACCAACCGGTAAATAGGAGGGGGATGAGAGCGTACCGCCCAAGAGCACGGATGACGTCTGTGTACGTCCTCGCTGCCGGGACGATACTCCCGATGGTGTGGTGCCATATAGTCGGAACAATCATCCATGCTGCTGTCGAAGCCCAGAAACCGCCCCACAGTACCGAGAGCCAGATAGACCACCAAAGCTACATTACACCCGATCAGCTAGATGATACCGATGAAAAGGCGGACCGACCAGCTTGACGTTCCAGACCTTTGCCTCATGTGCTCCAGTCAAGCCCACGATCCCAGGGATCCAAAGCAGTACCAAAATCGGGAGGATGTATAGAGCCCATCGAACCACGATCCCCCGGTTCAAGGCCCAGTAGTAAAACCTGCTCAACTATCCCACCAAAACCTATCAGTATCATCCTAAAACCGAGTTACAATATCTCGAGAGGTTCAACTCACTTTGGTAGTCCCGACATCACCCTCTGCAAACCTGAGATTCTCCACACTAGCCTGCGCGACGTTATACTCCTCCCATTCCGCTCTATCCCCTAACAGATCCCAACTCCCAGTCCGATGTCCTTTCGGTCGACTCTTCCCTCTTCCACCACCACCACCACCACCAACTCCACCTCCAGCAGACTTCTCATTCTCCCCAGAATCAAAGCTCACTTGAGACTGGTTATGCATCGGTAAGAAACTCCAGTGTTTCTTCTTGTTATTCGTTGAGCCATTGGGTGTGGTCGTCCCTGATCCTGGACCTATTGGAGGAGATGGATCAGGGGACACATCTCGGAGAGGGACGGTTGTGTAATTCTGATGTTGGGTCTGAGGGGGATAGTAGTGAACTCCATTGGTGGAGGGGAGAGGTGAGGCGGCTCGTTGGGGTAGGGTGAGGTAAGGTGGATGGGAGGTGAAGGTTGGTAGGCCTGGGAACAGCCAGCGTCATATTGGGTATCATGTATGTATAAGGGGTAGCTCACCGTCGATATGGCCAGCAGTTTGGAGCGGACTACGAGAATCCGCTCGTTGGAGAGAGGCGAGGTCATACCCCTCTGACTCGGAAACGTCAATCGAATCACCACTAAACAGGTCAGCTCGTTTCATCGAGTCAAGGGGTTCAAACATACCGAGCAGGATCGGCACCTGCATCAAGGTAATTCCTATCCATACCCATCTCCTGTCGACTTCCTGACGGAGTGAGTGGGTAGGTCTACTCATTCACCTTCATGAGTGACTGTCACACGAGGCCCGAGGGTGACTGCGCTTACCGAGAAATCAGTCCGCTTCACTCCGTCGTTCCCCTGCATTCTGATGTACCACTACTATTGTTTATCTATGTTGTCTATAAAAAAAATGTTCTTTGACAGTATTGTAATTGAGAGAAAGAGGAAGTATCGACCGATTTTGGGGAGACGCAAGTGGAAGGGGCAGGAAAAGGGAAAAGATACTAGCCGAGTTGAAAACTGGGTGTGAAAGTCTTAGGGCAAAGTTGAAACGTGAGTAGGGATTTTAGGCGGAAACCCTGTAACCGCAGCATGTTTCGGAAATGATGAAATGCATGCGCGGCTCGCGGCGTCGGTCGTAGAATATGAAAGTAAACATGCTGATGGAGTCTAGAAGTGTAGATGCTATCGCAAATGATGCCTTGCGATGTGATACGATACGAGATATACACCCTGATTCCCCTATGCAGGCGGAATATGCTTCTCCCCCACAACTCCCGTCTGCAGAACCGTTACTTGACTATCCGCAGGTGTGGACTGCGCTCCCTCCACCACACCCAATCCGCCTTCCACCCCAGAAGTCTCCCTTGCAATCTTCGTTTCGGAATTGATAAACTTTCCCGGCCAAAAGTAGGTATAAGCGCAGATACCCAACCACAGTGGGAGGGTGTCGAGACCGAGGAAGTACCGCTCGTGTGTGGCAAGGTAGCCTATGTATCTGCAGTAACGTCAGGTTGAGCTGAAGTTTGGAATGCAAGCAATGACATACCCTTGGGATAGCTCGACTGTACGGTAGATGCTTCGAATAAGGAAGCAGATACACGTGAAGCCTAATGCCCAATGGAGGGGTTTCCAGCCTGTTCTTGACCAGAGGACCTTATCTTGCGTATACCTATAGCGGACGAATGAGCGCGACTTATCTAAGAGCCCAACCTCGTGGGTTGACGGGATGGGTGAACATGTCGACTCACGCTCGGATCGCAAACATCGCCCAAAGCGATGAGAACAGCAAGAAACTGGCCATCTGCGCTGCGATACCCGCTAAGAACAAGTGACCTCCTGTCTCGGCTGTCTTGAGGTTGTTTGAGATGGAGAGACCTCCACCAGCAGCTTGGATCAAGAAGGTGATAACTGCGAGGGATCAGCGTGTCACCTGTACATCTACCTTGACAGCTAGAAGCTGAATTGGTACGAAGAGCAAGTACTGACCATCGGAGATAACAAAAATTGTTGAGATCGCTTTCGGCTTAAAAGGTCGTAAATACTCCGGAGCATTTAGATGCGAGACTAGTCGACCGAGGAGGATGTAGTCTCCGGCGAGGAATGCGCAGGGCTGGGGTTTGTCAGCGTCTTTGTCTCTGTGAGAGGTGGATTGACTAACACTGAGCACGACGAACAGATACAGAACGATGTAAACGCCGGAAGAATGTGGATAGGAGCGGAAGACTAGTCGGAGGACGATCCCGATCGCTTCGCAATATGAACCGATCACAAGGCAGAGCATATAATTGGCTCGATGTCGGTGATTTTCTGAGGGAATGGTTGGAATCAATGCGAGTCATCTACCGGACTCCTTGAGGGAAGAGCTTACGCCATGTAAGGATTATGGCAACGAGGAAGTAAAGCGCGATTGCTAAGGCATTTATGGCTTTGTTCGGGATGTAGCGGATTGGGTTGCAGGTGTCGGTAGCAGGATCAGTCTGGGTATAATCATCAGCTCATGATACAATCATCTTGTAAGATGCGAGATCTACTACTTGGCGGAGGGAGGACGTACATATGGGTCCGAAGGACAGTTATCATTCCCCGAGCCAGCTGAGACGAGTGAGAGGAGGGTAAGGGAGGCGAGGGATAAGAGGGGCAGGGATCTCCGGATATTTCGCCCCATGGTGCACAGGTGGGTCCGGGGCTAGCTACGTTAGGCGAGATTTATGCGAGAGATCGCAGATGGCTTCGGATGACAACAAAGAGAGCGAGCAGTGGAAGGTTGGTGGGATAATGCTTGTTGGATAATGCTTGTTGATTTCGGCGATGAAGGAGGATCGATGTCGCCACCTTGAACCGATATGGAAATCGAGGCTGAGGGGAAGTGAGGATGAGACTGGGTAGGGAATGGTATTGAAGCCTGAGATGCTTCCGAGTTGACCGATAATTAAGTAGTCGAGAGGGAGCGATGTTACAAAGTCTCAAAGTCGACACCGATCGGATCCTTCAGTAAAAAGTCAATCTTGAAGCAGGTCAAGCGATAAGTCGAACGGGTCCAAAGCAAGTCAACAATCTGGCGTAGCATGTATTATTTGCTCCTTCTGGAGAAAAAGGTCAAGGGAGATATCTGAAAGACATTACTCATATTGTCAATCGGTGGTAAATCGACCCACACCCTCTCGGCCCATAAATGAAAACAAGGCGTTGCATGAGGTTCAGGGTAAAAGCCCGTTTCCGTCTCCGGTTTCTTCGGACGGAAAAGTTCCTTACGTAAGGATATTCGACCGGAATTCACCCTGCGACGTTCGAGATTCTCCAGTAGTAGCGAAGTGTATCAACGCTCATCATCGTCCCCTAAGCCTCTAAGCCTCGCGGGCTTTTCCTTCTTTTCATTGTGTTACATGGTATCTCTATACACGCTTCTATCTATCAATAAAAGTTCAGGGAAAACATACAAGCTCTTCGACCTTCATTCACCCCTCTCAATCTATACAATCAGAGAATATCTATAAACACCCCATCTAATCAAGGAAAACATCCGCATTCCCCCTCTGAACACAGAACCTATTTTGTTTTCCCACATCATCAGCTTCCGACCTTACACTCGGAATAGAGAGAAGGGTTTCACTTTCAACTCACCTTCGATAATCCGGTTTCATCTGTACAGGATATTTCGGTAACCCATACTGACTCGTCCGTCCCTGTACCGGACCATCCATAAAAGTCATCGCCGATCCAGCAATACTCGCTCCATCGTCGTACACTTCGCTGGGTGCGCCGACTATCGGTGGAGGTTGATAGAGCTGTTCGGCTGGTTGAGCGAATTGCATTGATTTCGTTCGGCGGTGGTGTTCGATGTTGGGGTTGATTGGTATGGCGCTTGGGGCTTGTTGCGATTGGACTGGTAAGGGGAGTCCAGAGCCTGAACGGGGTCGGCGGTGCTTGTGATGGTGGTGGTGGCGCTCTCGGTCGGGTTGGAGGGACTCGGAGTCTGAAGCGGTAAAGTATTGGCCGGAACGATGATGATGGTGGTGATGGTGATGATGGCGCTCTCGTTCAGGTTCTACCGCTTCTGAGTCTGAGACTGCGAGATATGGACTGTCACGGTGGTGATGATGGTGGGATTGTGAGGGGTGATGAGGTTCTCGGTCAGGCGGATCGCGATCAGAGTCGGGAGCAGCGAGGTGATGCGCGGACTTGAAATAATGAGGATACTCGTTCGTAGGAGTGCGGCGTTCTTGCTCGTCATGCTCGTCTCCCTTGACGCTGCCTTGCTTGGACTTTGGCCAATCATCCCTTCTCAAGTTCGAATGACGGTACGGCTTCGGATCATCCGGGACTTGCTTATCTTCCTTGTCAACACGTAGATGTGGGCCTGGGGAATTCTGACGACTCTCACGACCGTCGACAGACGGAGTATGTTTGGGCTCTCTTCCTCGTGCATTGCCAGTAGGTGTCAGAGGTGACTTCACAAGCGGCGGCGGAGTTCTACCGAGCGGCGAGCCCGACATCGGCGAGTACGAGTGGGGTTGCAACGGCGGTGGAGTAGTCGATTGATGAGTATGATGACTGAACGATGATGATCGCTTGTGATGAGGCTCTTTCAGACTCGCAGCTTCCGATCGAGAACCGATGGACTCAGAGCGGTGCCGGTTATTTTTCGGTCGGGCATAGTAGCTCGTATCGGAACGCTTGTCATCGTCTGCATCACGGTGGTGGTAGTGAGGTTGATTTGATTGCAGGTGATGAGGGTGCGGCGCGATAACCGATTCTTGTGGATCTTGCTGTGCGAGATGTGGTGGAGGACCTCGGCGGGGAGCGGGGAGAGAGCTAGCTGCCCATCCTTGGCTATGTATGACGGAAAGCGGTGCAGCGGGCGGGGCGAGATGAGGTGAGTTTCCGCCGTAAGCTGAACCTACAGGACCCAGACGAGGCGAATGACCACCATACACCGAACCCGCAGGAGCTAGGCGAGGCGATTGTCCACCGTGGACAGAACCAGCCGGACCACCATAAGCCGTCCTAGCGCCATCGCCGTGTAGTGAGCCGCCTATACCGCCATAACCATACCCGCTAGGTCCGCCATACATCGAGCCTCCCTCATTGACAGACCCAGGACCGGCTGGGAATCCTCTTGTCCCGATGTCAGCACGTGCACGTTGAGGTGCACCAGCGGAGGAAGCCAGACGAAGTGTCGGAGCGGTATATCCGGCGTCAGGGAGGGCTGGTATCGCATGATGAGGACCTGCCCGGTTGTCAGTCTGCCTTTTCACGAGTAGGACATATGGAAACATACCGCCGACCGCCCCTGGAGTAGGAGGAATGATGGCTGAAGCGGCGGCTGAAGCAGGACCATGAGACAGCCCACTCATTCCGGACGGTACGACGCCATTCTGACCGTCCGCAGGGATGAATTGAGGAGTATAAGGGAGCCGTTGAGCGCCGAAAGGTGGTGGTGTGACTACTCATCAGCTCCTTCTCACCTCGTGGACTCACCTTCAAGCGGCATGATAAACAGCCGCAAGTCTCACATCAGTATACTGAGGGAAAGAAAAGCGGAGGTGAATCTTCGTAAGAGGTTAGATAGCAGATCTATCGGAAATGGTTAGTTAAAGACTATCAGGTTAGATAGCAGATATATCGGAAATGGTTAGTTAAAGACTATCCTTTAGTGGCAAGTATTGCGGTCATCAAACCCGACTACCCCGTATCATTTAGGCGGGACGACAAAGGATGGACCTCCCTTTGTCTTGATAGGCCCCAGGAAAGTGGTGGAACTCGCTCGACTAAGGTGATGACGTTTGGCAACGAAAGGAGAGTAAGGTGATCTCGCCGTTTTCGCCCACCCTAGCCCAGTGAGCGTAGGCGATTCCGCACATCAGTGTTATGGAGGAGAACGGGATATTCGAGGCGATCAGAGAATTATTCATACGAAACGGTATACTTCGCACGGTGTCGTCTCTCAATCGTGGATTGAAATGACCTCAGCTCAGCGCACTCGCAGCCTTCTCGAGCACATCAGCCGGTCCATAACGGTTCGATGTGGACCACAAGAACTGCCGGCCATCTAGAGCTTGATGCGCCGTCGTTGATCTGAACTTCAACAGGGCGCCGATGATGACGGCTACAGTTCCGATGTACATGACGATGAGGAAAACATTCGAATACCCTGTGACCTCATCAGTTATAATTCTATGATGAAAAGACTCACATCTGACTGATCTCTGCTTGGTCTAAATCGTGTCAATATTATCTCGGGGCTTTGAAGCTTACCTTCCCCCTATTCCATGCTTGTGCAATCGCTGACATATCCGATTCCGCATCATTGCCATGAAGCTGGCCATCGAGGTGGATATCCCAAATGGCGTAAAACACACTCAAGCACCCCATGAAAAGGACAACGAAACGCAAGTAGACCGAGTCCTGAAAGAACCACCCTACACCTAGGAAAGCGAAGACGATGAGATCGGCGAAAGCGATACTGAGTGTCTTTAGCGAGAAGGGTACCCCCTAACGAGACCTACGTTTCAAGAGACGTCTTCATGTCATGAAGCGTACGTTTCCGTCCTTCCGGACATTCCCTATCGATCCACAAGACGGTTCTGAGCTCCTCTTTGACCTTGAGATGCTGCCTTTCCTCATAATGCTTCATCTTCTGCTGATTGCCGAGCAGCTTGTAAATCCGTAGTCTGATGGAATGTCGATGGTGGTAGACGGCTATTTTACAGTTCAGATGGACGCAGTATAGTGATGCTAGGATAGTAAGGCCGACTACGGCCAAGGTGGCGGCCTTCGATCTGGGCAGTGTGAGCGAATGAACCATTCGCCGGGATTTGTACGCACGCGCTGGTGTTGACTGATCGAGTACCACGTCAATCTCCAGATACTTAGGGAATGAAACACCTACATCCAGCGAACAACAGGCCCAAGCCATAAAAGTAACTGACACTGCATGCTTCGTCAGACGGCCCTAAGCGTAGACGCGAGCGTTGCGAACAGCTCACAAGTAGCCCGCAGGTAATGTGTAGTTGTCATTCGGTTGCCGAGCCATACTTCCATCCTCCCACTTCCAGACAAAAACTGTCTGACCTCCTTCGTACTCTATAAGTGGTCGTGGGTACTGCTCCTTGGTAAAACATAACAGGTGGACATACGGTCGACTTTTTGAAAGAGTACGGTACCTCCGCTGATCATGGCTTTCAGCTCAGTGCAATACGACCGTGAAGAACGCTGCTCACGACCGCGTGCCTTCTACCCACGGCCACGTGCCCACGACCGCGTGGCCATCCTGCATCATCAGCTAGACCTCTTCTTCAAGACCGACTGACGGACCTCGTGGTAAAGGACTGTTACTTCCTTGAAGCCCCAGAAAACCGGGACGAATTGCCATCTCCGCTCAGTCTCATACTGAGGCTTCCGCCTTGGTTCCCCATCAGAGTCCGTCTCATCCTCTGCGTCCTTCTCGTACATGATCTCGTCCTTCTCGTCTCTTTTCTCAACGAGCTTACCCTCCTTGTCTACCTTGTATACATCCTGACGCCCTCTAGGGATTCCCCGCCTAATGCACCAGGGTAAACAGAAGCGAGTGCAATACGGCGAGATGTTACTCACCAAAGAAGTGGGATGGCGACGCTGCAAATGCCGATGAAAATGAGCGACCACCACTGAGCGTCTCTGAAGTGAGGAGGAGCAAGTTTCCACGGCAAGTCATTATAAGCGGAGAAGAACTTCGGCTCGTACATCTCGCGTTGTTGGTGTTGATGGAGGATGTTGATGCAGAGTGTTGACATCAACGACAGTAACCAGACAATTGACGATCCGAGATGGTATAGCAAGACGGAAGTCCCGTAAAAAGGATTGCCGATCGGCGCCAAGCGGGGAATGGTCAAAGGACGGGCTGGATCGTGCCTCGTCTGATGTGCTCGTCGTGATATTCCCAAGCGTGTCGCAGCAAGTCATGAGGAGACGCGCAGAATCACTTGGCAGGCGGGAAGAGAGCTCCAAAAATCTTCGTGAAGCTACAAGTGAGCTCTAGGATCTTACCGTTTGCAACGAAAGCACCCGCCTCATCAATGATACACAGAATAAGCTGCTCGTTCAGCCTTCGATCCTGTAATGCGCCGAAGACCCTTCGAGCCGCACGTCTAGCATTGCCACGACCAATCATACTCGCCGCCACGTCTGCCAGAGTCAGCTTGGTTCAAGATCCGCGGACAATCTCACCGGGAATGAGAAGAGCAAGCTTCTTGCTAGCTCTCAACCGTGTCTCGCTCTTGTCCGTCACCTTCCTCGCTTCGGAAGGCTGACGTCGGATGCGTTCGGGCCATAAGATCTCTTGGAAGCTGGCGAGAGACCGTTCCAACGAGTCTGCGGACATGGCAGAGCGCAACGAATCCCTTACTTTGCTAATCATAATCAGTACTTGTGAGAATATGGAGACCCACCGTTCTATAGTCCCTCCCAAGAACTGTTGCAAAATCACTACTATCGCCTGCCTTCGTAACCAGTTATTCTCCTTGAGATCGAACAGCTCGATGAAGAGGTCGCAGATCGGAGCAGTGAAAGATCCCGTACCCGACTCGCCACCAATAGGCTGCGACGTAATCGGCATCTCAGTCCTTGGCGAGGTTGGGGGTGGTATCCAAGTGTTTCCCTTTAAAGCTTGGGAGAGGAAGGAGCTTCCTAGTCCAGCAAGCTCAGCTGCTCCAATCCCCTCCACCACATCGTTGAGCTGTCGGCTTAGGCTGGTGTACATAAGATCGAGCATGCTTGGTCTGACGAGAGTGTCGTCGAGAGAGGTGGCCATGGTCTTGTAGAGGGATTTGGCGATGTTGTGCGGAGCGAGACTGGTTGAAGAAGCGCTTGTCTGGCTACCGCTATAGATTTGATCACCGTTCAGTGGTACAGGGCCGCGGGACATAAAGGACTTTAGGATGGACGTCTCGCAGAGAGCAGAAGAAGAAGTCAGCGACTGAAATGGTCAGCTCGTTCATCGGCTTGCGCTATTCGATGTACCTGCAAATATCGCTCCAGACCGACTCGACGCGACTCGACAAAGCTGGCTGAGAGGTTCGAGGCGAGCTTCTTCGGAGGTAGCTGGGTGATCTTCTTCAGCTCGTTGAGCAGATACGCATCGTGTTGTGCTCGCTCTTGGATCGCCCGATCAAGCTCCCAAAACTCGTTGTATCGTCTCGCGACGACCCATACTGTCACCGTCTGTCCATCTTCGCCAACTTGCTTCAACTCCACCCTGTACCGTACAACATGTTTTCCTCCATGATTATCCTCGGTGGTGACAAGCGAGGAAGGTATGGAGACGATCGTTCGTCCTGGTACGATCCTATTCTCTTCCTTTTGCTGCTCAAATTGCGCTTTCTGGAAGATGGCTGTGCGCTGTTCTCGTCTGACAGATGTTTGGGACCTCCGAAGGATACGGATTTCTTTTTCGTTGCCCGTGAGCTCGGCTTGACGGATGAGAGTATCGAGAAGGTGTTCCTGCTTGATGAGATCGAGTACCTTATCCTGCAATCGAGCGATGTGCAGAGGTAGCTGCAGATCGCCGGGAGCCGCGAGCTGCACGACATCATGAAGAGGGTGGTCATTCCCTTCCGAATCGTTATCGCCGTCGTTGCCATGAGTTTCGTCATCAAATAGCTTGCTGCCGGGATCCTCCTCGGCCGGAGATAGCTTTGGAAGACTCGCGCGGTGCGAGATCTTTCGAACGCCCACGCTTGTCGACGGGAAGCGAGACTGAAGAGCCGAGACTGAAGCCTTGTTGAACGATCTAGCACCTCTGAGATCCTCAACACTTCTCGAGACACGCTTGTTGGAATATTCCTCGGGTTTGACATCCGGTCTTGCGGAGACCATCGAAGTTGATGTCAACCTTGATGGAATCTCTGGCGAGAAAGGCGCGTCCCTGTGCGAACTGGCAGAATCCGAAGCGATGATATCGTTCAGAGCAGCTTGTATCGCTTCCATCCGCTGGATCTGAACAAAGTCATCCTCGTCCTCTTCGATGACCGCCTCGTCTTCGGCTTCAAACAATCGACCTCGTTCTTCTGGCGTTTCTGGTTCTTCGCCTGAGATGAGGAAGTCTAGGTGACTCGATCGTCGAGGCAGCTGGGGTGGGGATGTAGGTAGGCTACCAATTGAGCTGCTCAGGTCGATGTCACTATCGCTTGTCTTCCTCGAGCCCAGCTTGGGCTCGGTGACGGTTCGATCGAAAGTGGGGGGTGCGATCGAGACTGAAGCTGAGGGTGTACCGATAGCTGGTGTGAAGTTACCGTTCACGCGGGTCGGTCGCGGTACAGGAGGAGGAGACCTGATCTCCAGAGGCGGATGTAGCGGTCCCGCTGGTGCTGCCCTTTGGCATTGCCGATAGATCTGCGGACGTGGTGCAGTCGTAGGTGCCTTGATATGTCCATTTGACGGTGCCCTCATCGTACTTCGCGATAGATCAGTGACGGCCTTACGGTACAGCTCGCTTTTCTGGAAGTCGGCCCAATCATCCTCTTCCATCTGCTGAAAGACCGCCTTTTGCGACGCGAAGACCGCATCCTTCAGACGGCGTGAGTCAAGCGAGCTCAGTGGAGTATTATTCGCCATGGCAAACTCCTTGATGACGGCAAGATGCTTCGGTGGTATATCGACAGCCATGTCTGGCTTGGAAAAGTACGCTTCGTATAGGAAGCCAGCATCGTCGCCGATGGTGCGATCATTTCCAGATGATATTTGGCCAGTTGATGGTTGTATAATGCTATCCAGAGCGGAATCTTGTCCACCTGCTTCGAGAGGGTCCTTGAACCCCTCGATGGTAAGCCAGAGTTGGACCAAGCGAGACCGACCGCGGCGGTCCATGTATTCCAGCCAGTAGGCCAAGGAGGACGGGTCTGCAAGAATCTTATAGAGGTTGATGTCGCTGCGGTCGGCATGGGAAGAGAACATGGTTTTCTGCGGGGATCTGATCGACGATGGTGTCTGAATTGATAAGATAAGGCTCAGAGCGGATGCATCGACTCACATGGCCTTGCTGCCGGGAAAGTACGGCGATCCTAGCATCGATCTCGATCTTCGCACGATCAAGCCTCTTCACGTATCTCCGCGCGGGTTTCAACCTTGTTTCAACATCCTTGTCCTCGCCAATTAGTTGAGTGAGCTCGTTCAGAGCGACTTCCGCAAGCCGCTGTTCCCGCTCGATATCCGCTCGGAGTCGTCGAGCCTCGCCTAGGGTCTTCAATCTGGGTATCGAGCGGATGAAGCTGTCAAAATGTCGGGTCGAGGATGCTGCGGAGATGGAGGAAGCCGGCGGAAGTGAGCGGTTGACAGTTGGACTCTTCCTTCTTGGAGTAAGAACGGGGGAAATGCTCGGTTGAGGGAGAGTCGAGAGGGCTGACAGAAATTTGTTGACCTGCTTCCTATAGGGCCGTTAGGTTATTCTGCAAGAATTTGGTTGGGACGTACTGCTCGTGAAGGTATCTACCTCCCTGCTCATCGATCTGCCGATTCCAGAAATCGCTATCGCACATCATCTCGAAAGTCGGAATGAGCGCTGCGCCCAGAATGATCTCCCTTGCCAGCGTTTTGACCACTTCGGATCGATCATTCTCCGGGATCGCTTCTCCCAATATCCTTCCTAACCAGCCTCGAAGATACGCTTCGATGGACGGCGAGAAGGTCCCGATTGGTAGATGAGCCTGTTGAGACAAAGCCGGGTGAGCTTTAGCGGGTAGGGGAAGCGGTAAAGCTGCAGTCGATGTCGCACTGCCCGAAGACAATGTCAAATGCTCCACCGAGCGGTAATGATGCAAATGATCCTGGACCAAAGGTATGATCCGACCAATCAGTAGAATGGACCAATCGACTTTCTCCGCTCGAGGGATGACATCGCCCAGTACTCTTCGGACCAGAATCTCGACTGCGTCCGGAAAAGCTCGAGATGGTGAGATCCGAGAATACCAGGGAAGAATGAAGGTATCCTTGATCAAGTTGAAGACATGATCGACACGAGCGTTGACTTTGGGAAGTGCGGAGCGATGAATAGGCGCAAAAGATGTGGGTGCAGGTGAATCCTCCCATGAATGGCGAGTGAGGACGGCGGACCATGCTGAAGGCGAAGTGAAGGTGAGGGGTCGAAGGGCATGTCGTTGTCGGGTTGAGATGCTTGGTATTGGTTTTGAGATCCGGTCCAGCCGAATCAAGGACCATATCAAAGAAGCGAGGAGGATTGCGATGATCAGAGAAATCCGAAGTGGTATCAAGAGGACAAGTCGAAGCAGAATGAATCGAGGGTAAAGTAAAGCCACAGTCAAAGCGCCCAAGGAAGCTGACACGGCCAGCTTGGTATTGATGGGCATGTCTGCCTAACTATATCCAAGTGAAGGAGTCAACTTTGAGTGAGAGACTAGTAGCTTCAAGTGATGTCCATGATGCTCTATGAGCACGGTTTCAAGTGATTGGAAGGGATGGTGAAAGAAAGTAAAGGGAAACAGCGAACTAAACAGCCGAAGGAGATCTTGCTGTTCGTTTGGTTCTGATAACGTCTTCCTCATTTTGCTTTGCGTCTTCTAGCAGATGCTTCCCATGCAGCGTTCACTGAGGGCTCGGAGAGAATCAAATCTTGGTTCGATATGACGCCTAGCGCATTGAATCGCTCGGGACAACCCACCGTACCGCTCAATGACCTTCCAACTTTAGCTCATCCTCAGGTTGTCAACGAGGATGGGTACGAGCTTGATGAAGCGGAGATCGAAGCTCTGGAGCAAGCGCTAGGCTATGAGAATGGAGCTGAAGGTGCTGTGGATGTTCTGGATGGAGATGGGGACGTCGAGATGGCTGTCAATCAGCCTGTAGACGAGGAAGACGGGAACAGGCCCAAGGAGCCGGTCCTCAGCTTAGCTGAGAGGTATGTGGAGCTTTTGCACTCGAGGCATGATGGGGCCTGAGTTTACTCCTCCAGCTTAGTGCTTCCATATACTCTCACCCTGACCCGTCAACATCACCTTACCCATCTCCTCCCACATATCTTCTCGCACCCCATAGTCCAGGCTCATAACCGACCCCGAGCTCGTGGACCTCCGAAATCAACGTTTCTCTTCCCCACACCTCCGCCACCTAATGTGCCATTACCGATGAGGGAGTATCATGGTCCACTCAGACCAATAGAGGTCACTGCCTCTCGAGAGGATTCAACAGACCCCGCAAATCCTGATCGACCGTCAACTCCTGCTTCCGAGAAACCGAAGAAGGGCGCGAAGAGCACGAGGAGCGAAGTCGAGCCTCCAGCACATGAGATGGAATGCATCGCACGAGTCACCCTCAGCATAGGACCGATTTCGTATCCCGGTACTGAGCTATGGTTGGGACGATTCGTCGAGCTTCGAGCTCCACCGCCCAAGAAGGAGAAGAGGGAGAAGGTCAAACGGCAATCGTTTGCAGAGGCTTCTGCTGCTCGACGCGCAAGACCAAGTACAACACCACAGACGCCGTCTGTACCCTCTGTACCAAGTGGACCTGCGCAAAGAGTACCCTTCGGACCGCCTCCGCCTCCAAGATCTTCTGCACCTGCTCCGCTTGTTACCCCTCGCAGCAACCTTGTGAGTCCACTTGAGCTGCCTCAATAGAGCGCTAAACAACCCTAAGCCGCCGACCCTGATACAACGCGTCAACACCGCGGCAGCACAACATCCCTGGCTCACGGTGATAATCCACAAAGCAGCTCGAAGTAGCGCTAGCAAGGAGGAACTGGCGAAACTTGGACGAGTGGTTGCACGGCTTGGACGAGGCGAAGGTGTCGGTGAAGGTCCGGATGAAGGGTTACCCACGCCCATAGCTGAACCGTCGACTTCCTTCTCACCTCCTGCGGGACACCCAGTGAGGTCCACCGCTGGGGCGGATGATTCCAGTGACTCCGATAGCGAAGCCGATATGACAGGGCCAAAGCAGGTGGGAGGAGGGTCTATACCTCCGAAGATCACGCCAGTATCCGGTAGCACCGTTTCTCCTGCACTAGGATCGACGCCAGCCCGACCGCCGGGAGCTTCATCTTCCACCGCAACCCCTTCACACCAAGCTGAACCAACTACTGCGTTCAAGTCCGGAGCAGCTTCGACCAACCCGAAAAGCAAACTAAATCATCGCCCTACTCCATATACTCCATCCCCTCTGATAACCCTAGCACCGCCTCGGAGACCTACATATCCCCTTCCTCTGCCCTTCCTACTCGTCGCCTTTAGAGAGGCTCCGACCGAGAAGTTCCTTCTTCCCCTTGGATCGCAATCGTTCGTTTCTCGAGTTGGAGCGGACTACGTCACCAGTCCTCCACCAGTCGAGAAGAAGGCAGATCCTATTCAAGTCTCGGTGGCGCCCGCTACTGCGCCGGAACCAATACCTGCCTCGCCGGCGGTACCGGATACAGCAGCTCTGGTTACCTCGGGACGTGGACGAGGACGAACGCGTGCATCCCTCGGTCGAACGAAGCAGGAGGCCCCGGCGGTCGTAGCCGAGCCGGAATTAGAACCGGAAGCCGAGCAATTGGTAGAAGAGTCGAAGTCAACGCCTCGCAGGTCGGACCTTCCCATATTGGCCGGCATGAAGCCTGTAGATGGCACGGTCCTGCTTTCAACGATGATCCCTGCGGATGGATGGGTAAAATCAGACTGGGTGAAGCTGGGAGAGCGTCTTCCATTCGGCAAGACGGTGACACGAGTCAAGCAGGAACCGTCCGCCTCGATCCCGTCAGATCAGCCAACGCCAACGACGCCGTACAACCAGAATGGACGTCCTGCTTCCAGCGTAGACCAATCGAGCTTGTCAAACCCCCTCAACTTGGCTGCGGAGTCATTGCTACCGGATGAAGGTGATTTGCACGCGGTCACCATCCGCCTGAACGACGTGGACGATCGAGCTTGGCGGAGGATGAAGTCTGTCATGGAGGAAGTGGAAAGGGTCGACATGGTCTCACTCGGTGAGGCTGAGCCGGAATTGCTTGTTATCGAATACACATCTGCACCTACGCCCGGCATCCAGACCGGTGAGGCGCCAGGGATCGCCTCAGTTCCTGCCTCTCAAGCGGTCCTTCCCTCCGCGCCAAGACCTGGCCCTACCAAGATCACACCCCTTCTCCGTTCGACCTACATACAGCGGAAACGCTCTCGTTTTCAAGCGTTACTTCGCCGTATTCCTCCCCGTCCCTTCCTTCGCTATCGCCTTCCCAGCCCGTTACCCTCCCTGGTAGAAGCGACATCGGACAAATGGGCACTCCGACCATACCCAATCTCGACCAAACCGACTGACGAGACCGATCTCCCTCTCCCAGCTCCTACACCATCCAGCCCTGAGATGTCAAAGAAGAAGAGGAGAAAAGAGGAGGAACCTGAAGTGACCTTTGAGATGCCTGTCTCACTTGATGCGCTTGATGAGAGAGTTGCGGAGGGTGCGATGAAGGGTTTGGGTAAGAAAGGGAGGGGAAGAGGTGTTGGAACCGATGAGAATGGGAGGAGGACGCATGCAAAGAGGTCTTTGCCGGGGAGGATATGTGAGGGTTGTGGGAAGGAGGGTAGGAAGGTTTGGAGGAGAGGGCCTGGTGGGAAGGGGACGCGTGAGTCGAGGTGCTTTGCTTGGATCCCGGAGAAACGCTGATGGAAGGTAGTGTGTAACCCGTGTGGGGATAAATTCCTCGCCGGGACACTGGGAGAGCTACAAGCTCCTAGTGTGGGTAAGGACGTAGCGGAGACGGATGAGCAGGACGGCGAGAAGAGCAGAGATATGAAGGAAGAAGCGATCGTGGAAGAGAGTGCCGTGATGACGGAGAACAGCGAAGCACCGAAATCGCCAAACGCGACACTTGGAGGGAGTACTTCACATGGCAGAGGCTCATCACCACATTCAGTGATCGAGATGCTTAATCCTCGATCAGGGCCGTTGATTGAGGTACTCAATCTGGGCGCTGTCGCTCTTCCGATCGATTTGGCCCCGAAAGGACGGATTGAGGCTGCTCACTCGAGCAATCCGGGCGGAAAGATGGATGTTCACAAGGAGAATGGACAGGAGATAGAGAATGGCAGGATCGTACTTGGGCCAGTGGACGATGAGGACATACAGGAGAAGGAGGAGAAGGAGAAGGAGAAGGAGAAGGAGAAGGAGAAGGTAGCGGTTGGCATTGCTGCAGATGTTATGGAAGTCGATGCATGATGTACAACCTTCCGTGTGGATACCATGGTCAGCTTAGCCAAGTCTTTGCTGTTACTAGAGGAAATCTGTATCAATGACCTTCAGAATGTCGAGAAAGTAGCGGATTTCTACCTGCGCCAGTGGGAAGGAAACTGATTCTTCTGATCGATGAATCTGAAACATTATTACGCCAAGGAACCCTGAACGCGGAACCATACGCAAACCATCCGACCATCCGACGTTTCATCTCACTTCTCTCACTACAACCTCCGACGAACCAAACATGCTCCTGGCTGGAGTACGACGACGGATGGAAGGATTTGGATTTCGAATTGTTGACGAAACTTTTGGTTTGGACCCGACGGCAGATCAGATGGCGAGTGGGATCAACAGCGGCTAACTAACGTCTTGTAACGGACTCGAATATCAAGTACCAAACCAACTTCGTCGTTGCTCCTAATCTCGGTCAGATCGCCCCACATACGAAGGACCGTATGACGAGAAGCTGAAGCGCTTTGCCCTTCGACTTGTTTATCCCGTGGACTAGCCTTTCCGAGCCATCACACTTTCATCGTGTCATACGCTTCGACACCCCTTAGAAACGCCCTTCCGTTTGCCACTTGACTAAGTTTACCATACTACGAAGAGAAGGGATCAGCAATCATCATCCTCTAGTCCGCTGTCATCAATATCAGCTCCTCGCTTTCGATGGCGGGATATCGAATCTGACCGAGTCGTCTTGGCGGCTGGTCTCACTCAGGCCCGCTCAGAATCATCCTCGTAGTCATCATCGTCAGTCCCCTCCTCCCTTTGTCTTGTCACTATCGCTCATCCTTTCATCAAGCAAGATGATGTACACCCATACACTCGCCGCTCGTCGACCTCGACCACCCGGTTCTATCGCTCGACCCCGTAGCATCCCCGAGAAACCTGAATCTCGACCTCCTTCTCTTCCTTCCATCTCCTCGTCTCTAGCATCGTCCTCCTCTTCCCAACCCGATACACCTTTGTCAACTTACATCCGGCGGAGGAAAGAGTATGCTCGAACAGGACTAGCTCGGATCAGTGCAAGTCCGAGCGATGTCGGTGATGTAAGCTTGGGTCTGGACCTCGAGCAAAAGCCGAGTGGTCTTGAGCTGTCAACATCGGTAGAACCTTCTCCACCTCCGCCGTATGGGATGACTCTGCCTGATGCGCCAACACCGCCCAGGCAGGATAGTGAGATGATCTCGAGAAGAGAGTCTGAGACTGAGTTGGATGAGGTTGATGAGGAGGAGTTAAGTGAGGAGGAGATTACGGTTTCTCTAAGGGAGATGAGAGAGTCTCTAAGGCAGCGAGAGGATGGTACGTTGGCGTCGGGATACCCATCCAGAGTCAAATTGACCGTCTCAGAACTCGCTCTAGCTGTATCAGCATTTCGCAGGTTCTCACCACCTCGTGCTGGCTCGTCCAGTACTCACCACTCTTCCCACCTTCATTACCCAAGCCAAGCACTCTGTGACTATCTCTCGTCACCACGTAGTCTCTCACCATCACCCGAGCGACCTTTCCGAACGATACGAGCAAAAGATTCATCTCTCCCTTTCCCACACCACAACTTCGCTACAAAACCCCGACCACGACATGTCTCTGATTCGACGTCAAACCAGTCTCCACATTGGGCTAGAATGCAAGCGGAGGCCGACGAACGGATTGCCTCGCTCGAGCAGGCATTGGCAGAAGCGAGGGAGAGCGAGGATGCGCAGCGGAAGTTGGCTGCCCGATTGCGCAGAAACTTCGACAAGCTTCAACGGGACTTCGAACGAGCCGAGGAGAGGATGTCGAGGGAGCCGGTGCCGGTAGTCCCCATAGTTGCTACGCCAAGAGAGAGGGAAGGGTGGAGACGACGGGAAGCGACAGTTGACAACGATCTTCGAGCGAGTTATGCGGGAGCCCGGGCGGAAGCGAAGATTAAGGTCGGCTGGGGTTCGTCTGCTTTCCCGGAGTTCCCGGTGGGTCCGTCGAGCTTGCAGAGGGAGGACGAGCCGGAGCTTGGGGAGGTGGTGGAGCAGCTCGAGAGGATGACTGTCGAGACTGTCCGGGGACAGCGGCCGACTATGATGACGATGGAGTCGACCAGCTTGATTCAGCAGATCGAGGATATGACTAGCCCCGCATCGACAACAAGTTCGGCTGGGTCGACAACGCTACATCGAGCTGAGACGCTCTCGCGGAGATCGGTTCATCGACTGGCACTACCCCTCGAGAGCCGGAAAGTCCGCAAGAAGGTCTCCTCGTCCAATTTCGCAGGTCCTCAACGGAACGACGCCCGATCATCGACGCCGCTTTCCCCGCGACTACGAGTGGATACCGTGAGCCCTCTGTCGCCAGTCGTCAGTTTGCCTCGACGATCTTTCAAGCGATCTGGGATCCCTTCTCAATTACCTCGAGTCACTCCCGCTTCACCCAGTTCGATAAGCTCGAGAATGGCCACCATGCGATCTTTCGTCTCCACGAATCTCGGCCTGGAACCATCACCTTCTCGAGGTCGTACGCTAGATTCCCAGCGAGGCAGCAAGTTCGGTGACGATGACGACTGGGACCAGCTCGTCCGACCTATCCAAGATAGTCAAGATGGTCAACCAGGTTCTTCCGATGAGGATAGCGATCAGTACTCCGAACCGCCTGCACCTCTTCCACCACACGTGTCTGCTGCTTTGTCGAGTTTAGCATTAGCACTTGCACCCCATGCCGATCTTCCGGGCTCTATACCTCGTTTGCCGAAACGGAGTCCTAGGGAACGACGACTGGACATTGCGGCTTACGAACTGCTCAGTGAGGCGGTACGAGCACGACAGATCGATTGGGCGAATGCGGACCAAAAAACAGACCCGATTGCCGATTGGCGTATACCTGACTCGTTGGAGACAAACGATTCTCCTGACATGATGTCGGAATCAATCACAAGACTCGGTCTTCAACCTTCCAGGCTGCATGCTCGTCCAATGGCTACTCGAACCGTCTCAAGTGGCACAGACGCCTCCTTAGCGTTGGCTCACCGACGTCGACCTTCATCTCTCCCACTTGACCTTGTCCAAACCCTCTGTTTTGAGGAATGGGAACTTGTTACCATCCCTGGGAAAGTGGTCCATGACATCATCTGTTTATTGGCGATCATGGCCGATTGGGTGGAGTGCGTGGTGATCGTCATGTACCGGGTGTTGATTGATATTCGGTATGGAAGGAGAGGGAGTCTGTGAGTTCTTCCGGTGTTATCGTCAAAAAAGGGTTGTTAGCTGATGAAGGGATTGATCAATAGGGGATTGAGGAGGAGAGCGAGGATGAGGAGGTATTATATCTAAGAGGTATCCATCTCTAGATGAATGAGCGGTGGTTGACTCGTTCTGCGGGTTAGGATGTAGCGTTATCTTTCACGATGAAACGATTATTGCATGATCATCATTCTGCCGCCCCTGAGAGCAATTCGTGTTTTGTACTCGTATACCAGCCGTCTCCATCGTGGGCTCAAGAAGCATTTGCATCATGACCGGGCAAAAACAAAAGACTGGCGCATCGAAGGGTCCGGCTGTTGTTGATAAAGACTGTTGATGGTTTTGCCTTGCTGTTTTCATCATGACTTCAGTTACAATCAGCTTTCATGGCTCATCAATTCACATCACCTTCTGCTCAAAGGTACCCATATCACTACGAAGGCCAACCTATTCCATCGGCATACACCCCTTTCACTCCGCCTGCGAATGATTGCACCACAGCTCGACATCCTGAGTACACCTACAACCACCTCACCTGCCCCACCTCTTCCGCCAATACGAACAGTCGGAGTCGAGGTCTAGATTACCTCCGCGACCTGCACACCGAGATTGACCGAGTAGTTCTCAACTCAATACACACTCATCCGTCCCCGATAAGCTATGTGAATACGGATAAACCCCTCCCTCGACTACCCGCACCGCCTCCCCTTCCCAGTCGTCCAATTATCGCCACATCGTACAGCGCTCCTCGCCTGAACGATCTCCACCGAGCCCCACCTAGCCCAACAGTACTTCAATCTTCACCAAGAAACGCTTCGAAGGCTACTCGTCCCCAATCCCTCCCACCCCATCCCGAACTTACACCTCAGAAATACTTTCGTGCATCGGCCTACCTCCGTATCCCGGATTCTCCTCGACACGTAAGGCCCTACTTCGAGCCCACTCCAGCTCCCATCCCGAGCGGATCTTCCCCTATCTCCCGGTCAGTGGAGCCAAAGGGACGACGGAAAGTATCGTCATCGATCGATATTACCTATATCCCTTCTTCTTCTTCCGAGGAGAATGAAGGTAAGGACGAAGATGAGGATGGGAAAGCGCTTCCGGGGACAGTGACGAACCGGTCACCTGCTCGTCGACAACGCGCTACATCCGAGCAGCCTCCCCGCACCAAGAGTCATCATACCCCTTCGAAAGCCTCGATGTCAAGTACGAAGGTGAGAAGCAGTATTATCACACCGAAATCAGCAGATCTTACCACCACTTCCGAAGCGATCCGATGTGCAGGATTCACACGTACAGGCGCATCATGTAAACGTCTCGTCCGATCTACAGCACCTTATATCCTCACGAGGGAACCGAACGCGTCCTTGCCGACGAAGGGGAACGGGAGCGAAGGTTATGGAGAAGGAGAAGGAGAAGGGGAAGGGGATGATGAGGCGCCGAGATTGGTTGGGAGGTATTGTAAGGATCATGCGGGGATGATCTGTGATGTTGTGGGGTTCTATTGGAGAGTTGGGTCAGGGAGGGAAGGGATTGGGGGTTGGATAGATTTCAACGGTGAGTAGCTGTCCGTTTCAATGCTGGGCAAGGAAGAGAGCGGGAGATTGAATGGCTGATGGAGGGGGATGGAGCAGAGTTTATACCGAGGGAGTTGGGGGTGCAGACTCAGGCTTTATTGAGAATGACGATGGAGAGTCGTTTGACCGAGAAGGTGTCTTTGGCCTTCACTTCAGGACAGTAGGCACTTCGCTGACAAATTGGCCCGTTCAGGAGACGCCTGGCTTTTTATACGCTTATGAGCTGAGAGGTGAGCCTTTCGAATGTTTAGGTATCAGTCTGACTGACGCTCTTGACTTAGATCTGCAAACCTCGTCGACGTCTTTCTTCAAGGTAGGGAGGACGGATAATGTTGCAAGAAGGATCGGAGAATGGACGACTCGTGAGTCGAGCGAATCCCTGGATTGTGCTCATATCAACACAACGCTGAGGCGTTTCAAAGGCTGTCGTACCCATACTCCTACATTACGTGACATCTTCCCTCTCTCCGCCCGTCCACCTTTTATTCCTTCCGCCTCAACAGACCTTCAACGCAAGCCGTCCGCATCCATGTCGTACCTTCCTGGCGCTCTCCCTCACTCACCGACCAAACGACCTCTACCAGCTGTGAAGCGATGGGAACGACTCGTCCACCTTGAACTCGCTGATCGGTCTTCTTCCTCTGCACCGAGAGAGTGTCTGAGCGTGAGGGAGAAGTGTAAGGAGTGTGATGCGGTTCATAGGGAGATCTTTCCGTTTGGGAGAACAGGTCAAGGAGGTGAAAGGGTTTATGAGGACGTGATTAGCGAGGTTGTGGAGCGATGGGGGAGATTTATCAGGAGGATATGCCGGGATGAGGGGTGATCTTCTGTTGTATTGAGATGTATAGTTGCGGTCATATGGCATCTGTATTACCGGGGTTTAAACGCTGCAATCTCGGAAGATGAGTTCCAGCTGATTCACGATGATCCACGCTGCGTTCAGAGAGAAAACTAGAAATATTGGTCATTCAGGCTGACAATCCACGACTGTTTAAGGATGCGGAAAGTGCGGGTTTTTCCCGTCCGTAGCTGCAGTCATCCAGTATCAGAAACCATACAGATGTTGGGCTCAGTTGCTTTACACGATGCATCAGTTTAAAGCGTTCGCTTTGTTTGACTATTTGGCGCTAAATGGGTAAAGACAGTCCAATGCTATATCGATAAACGATCTCTTCAGGTAAATGGGTGGCAAATAGCATTAGTATCCCGTATTCTGGCTTGTGCGCGCGCGCCAGTCCTCAGCATATTGTACGGAACTGATCCAAATCATTCGTCCCGGCACTCACTGAAGCCAGAAGAATCATTTAGTCACCTTACCACCTAAGCTACTCGGTACGAAGGCATTATACCGTTCCATCACTTTCAAAGGAGAAGGGAGATTGATCTGGAATGTGTGCAAAAATCCATCATGCATTCGTAAGTCATCGCGATCATGCGATCGAGGGTAATCTGTTTATTTCGTGAAAGGCTCGTCCAGTTTTTTTTGACCACTTGTCTGGGCAAATCTGAGCCAAACCAATCAGCGCTGTCGAGCTTTACCATTATTTTGCTTTGAACCATCTAAGATAAGCTAGACCTACCGGGGTAAATAGTTCAGCAAAGGAGTTATCTTAGTTGAAAAATAGTCGGTAATACATGTAGGCAGTCGCATAGTTACAAAGCTGATAGAAGTATAAATCATTCAAACGAGTCTCTATCAAAAACCATACTCACGATGAAATACTGTCGAAGTGCGGTATCAAAATCGTTCTCGATATCGTTCTGGCGGTATCTACCATATCTGGTGATCAGTCTCCCATCTGTAGGCGACCTGTCCTTCGCATCGTAGTCCTGTGCTGGATCCTAACGAGAAAGCACACAGGCTCTGGTCGTTGTTTCCCTCACATCACAATCTCGCTTGATTTCCATCTCAGCTGCGAAACATTACTCACAACGGTGACTTCACCACCCCGATTGAGCGCCATCTTTCCCCGACTCTCGATCGTCTTGAACAAGTTGAAGCTCCCGATAGCATCGACGATCCCGACAACCAACTCAGATCGTGATGGGTCGAGACCGACAAGAAGGGAGTAGTCCATTATCGACTGCGATGCGAGGAAGCGGGTGTCATTTGCAATAGCGTCAGAGAGGATCCTCTTGGCGTCTACTGATGCTCAGCGATCTTAGCTGGATCAGTCCACTGACACGACTCACGCGGACGGATCAGAATCGGATTTCGCTGTTGATGCTCTAGCCATTCGCCATCGAAAAGAGTCGACGAGTCGATCGAGCTAATCTTAGGTACTTCCGGCCCTCTGTTAACCCATCTTCAGCGCCGCGATCGGTGTCTCCAAAGAAAAATGCGCACCAATACCCTTGAGATCGTATATCTGCGTATTATCTTGCTTGTAAAACAGGTTCTCCATCACAAGCAGATCGAGCTGGCGATGAGTCGAGGTTCGGACATCCTGTATCTTGACTGTATTGATTACGGTAAGCGATCGCTCGCAAACGGCAGATGACATGACGGACCTGAATAGAATCCGACGATCTTCGCCAAACTGGTCGAAGTTTGGGTGAGCTCGTCATATAGGCATGAGATTTGGCAATTGTCAGCTGCGTTTTTCGCGTGTATGGCTTACGAGAGGATATAAGCAATGATGGAGCTCGGCTCATCCTCTCTGACCAGCACAGAGCTCCCCGGCAGTACATGCACACCCGGATACCTGATGTAATCTGGCAGCTCTGGAGGTAAAGCACCAGAATCCTCCGAGACATCATGCTTCTTCCGCTAAAATGCCAGTCTAGCTCGATCATCCTCATATTTAGCTTGCAGAGAGCGAGCAGTGTTCAGCCGCGTAGCAGGCGTTTGATCGAGTGTATCGAGAAGAGATGCTTTGCTCCGGCCAAGATCTGCAACGAGAGAAGCAAGTTCCACGTCCAGCCCTTCATGGCCAGCTACCGACTTTTCGTCAGGTGGCGACGCCTCGACAGCCTCGACTCCGTGAGACTTGAGTTTCGAAGCTAGTGCAGACCGCGAAGTATCAGTGAGGTTCTCCAGCGCTTGAGAGACACCATTGATCTCCTTCCTCACCTGCTCCCTTGCGTCTGTTTGGGTGGGATCGATGATTGCTTTAGCCGCGTCTCTCGCTTTCCGCTTTCCGATGTTCGGTCCGGCGGTCTGAGCAGATTGGAGTAGATTAACAGTTCGAGCAATTTTCCCCAGGAGGATGCGGTAGCGACTTCGCTGATCTTGTTTGGCTCGGTCCGCTGCCCGCATGCGTCACACTGCACCCAAACGTCCAGGCCATTCCCGCCACTATCGATCATTTGCACCCGCATGCCGACCTGCTTGCCGCCATGGATCCACCATCGCGTATGTCCTTCCTCGCCGGCTTCACAATCATGCCTACCGCAGGCGCCTTCGTCGGTGGTGAGTGTGCCCAGAAAAGACGCAATCGTTCCATCCTCGTTCGATTCGAAGAATAGAGATCTCAAGGGGTTCGGACGATGGCAGAGTTGTGTGTCGTCATGTAGGTCCGCTTGGTTCTCCTCGCGTAGGTCGATGGTATGGACGGCGCGCGAAACACCCTTGCAGTATAGTGCCTCGAGCCTCTGTAGTCCCATCCATCCGTCAAAGCTTCCAAGATCGGGTCGAAGTTCGCCAAGACCGGCTCGCACATCGCCGCCGATCCGATAGGCCAGTGCGGGGTTGGCTGCTTCGCTGGAAGGTCCTGGCCGTCCATCAATAGAGCCGCGTCTGATATGCACCTCTTCTCGAGCTTTCTCCATTCGCGCTCGGTCTTCGTCCCTCAGACGCAGGAGCAGAGGCGGCATCGGGATCAGCAGACCCGGTGTCGGCTAAGGAAGCAGCTTTTCTAGCTTCGCCAAGGTCTGGAGGTGTCGATAGGTGTTGCGCGGCACTGACGTGGTGAGTCCTTTCGCTGAGAGTCCATCTCCAAACGTGCTCAATCTGTCCTCCGATACGTTCCAGTAATTACTCGCGACTGGCTCATGTAGCGATGGTTGATCTGTCAGGATGGAGGAGCGCCGTTTCTTCCCGATCAGACCGTCCCAAACTCCTCGAGTATCCCTTTTGAGTTGCTAGAAGAACCCTCGAACTTTGTCCCCGCCATTCCCATCATTTCGAGCAGAACCTGAAGCGATTGATTCCGGCTCCTAGTTGTTTTTATTGCTGTTTGTTGGCGGCAGAGATGGAGGGTCCGGTTCGCGAGGCACACGAAATGCGTCGAGTAGCGCGAGCTCGATGGTCATGACTTGATTTGCGTACAGCTATAACCAACAGCTTGTTCTATGCGATACGAGGCAACCTACGAGTACTCGGAAGATCCTCTCGAGCGCATGTCGCTCTCCTCCCGCTTCACACCTCTCCTCAACACAGTCCCCCCGACGAGCCTAACGGGACGATCTTGCGGAATGTCGACTTCCTCGCCTCCGATGATAATGTTCAGAGCTCCATCTGGGAGGAAGGCAGACGAAGCCCGCTTACAGGCGGATGAAGTGTCGTCTTCCTTATCTTCGCTGGTACTGCTTTCCTCACCGTAAGACTCCGGTAACTCCTTGTGCTGATCCCGACTGGGAATTCGAGGCTGACTGCCGAGATGAGGCGAAGGTAGCGCATATCTTCCCGGAACAAACGAGATCTGGATAGGCTCGTCCGGTTCATGAACAGCTCCGATGGTGAGCTCGCTCCATCGCTTCCCAGTACCAGACCATGCATGCCCCGCTTAACCCAAAACTACCATCTGATCGAGCGCTGGCAGATTGCTGCCGAGATAGGTGAAGTGCACTTGAGCTCGCATCGCGAGATCTGATGACGCTTACGTGGAAATGAAGACAGAAGACGGTGAGCAGATCGGTCAACAATGATTCGGCTTCAACAGCTTTTGTAGATGGAGGGGAACGTTCCGACGATACATCGTGATTGGAAGATCCTGGTCAAATGACGTAGCTTGGGGAAAGGCTCCAGGAAAATCACGTTGGTAAAGATCTGTAGAAGGAACGTCGTCTCTTAGGAGATCAGCTAGTTCATGAAGGAACTTTTGAGAAACATGTACCTCCCAAAACCTCCCATTTGTCTTTCTTTGCTATTGATAGCCGCTCAAAACCCTCGAGTCCGTCTTTGATTCTGCACCTCTTCTTGATTGCCTGTGAGTCTTGCTCTTCCTCGTTATTGACCTTGGCTGGCCCTGTGCTGAAAGCAGATGCTATGGGCCCCGTTCGCCTGTTCCGGCTTCCATTCTTGGATCTCTCAGCAATCTTGAGGCCTTCCTTCGTGATTCGATCCACTCCCTTGCCACTTCCCGCCTCCCAAGCCTTCCGTCGCTTCACAGCACCGACAATGCAAGCATTCCAATCCTGTCCAAGCAAACCGTCGTGCCCGAGCACGGCACCATCCCAGATAGACTTCTCTACCTCCTCCAGCCCCTTTGAACTCCACAGTCTCCCATCATCACCTCCCGGAAGACCACTAGTGGTACCTCCATGCTGCTCGAGCCATTGTCGAAGAAGCGCTCTGAGGTGGTTGAGATAAGTCGGCGGGAGTCCTGCTGCGTTCTTCTTCGGCGGTAAAGGCGGAGACGAAGCTCGAGGAGGAAGGAGTGAAGCGGAGTCATCCGAAGGCTTTTCGGACATCTCCACAACGCACTACATCGAGTCCTGTCATCTCAACTTCCAGATGTCCGTCAGACCAGCCGCAACAGCTTGAGTGAAAAAGCACTGACCTCAGAAACGCAGGCTGAACAACGGTCCCCAGCCGTGCGGAGACCCCAGCTTCGCGCCAATTTTGCTTCCGCTAAATTCCCCCGTTCTTATACCCAACGTTCCTCCTGGTTTGCGGACCCCATCTCCTCGACAAGCCTTTCCGGACTGAGGAATCACCATGCTACGACCAACTTCGATTTTGCGGAATGTCAATCTCCGAAATAGTGCCAAGCCGAGATTGAACGCTCAAGCGAGCGCCAATGCGGGGAAGGAGAAACCCGAACCGATGTCTGCGGATCATACGTTGTATCACGTCGCTCCGACAGGCTTCTGGAAAAGGTTTCGTAAGTCCTATGCGTCTTTTACCGTAGATCGGCTGATGCTTTGCTTCAGGTGACGCTGTCGTCGGTCAGTCAACTCTACCCCACTATCTTCACGAAGATATTCGTGAAGTTCAAGTGGACTGATCTTCTCAGTAAATCCCGAGATCTCGTCCGGTCTCCCTATCCCGTTGCTCAATCGGTATCCTCAACCCGCTTCTCGACCTGAGAAATACGCGACACCAGCGACGAGTGCCAGTGATCCTGCTTTCAACCCGGTATGCTACCGAGTTCGTTGACATTCTCGAACAGCTGATTATGGCCCCTCTTTCAGTATTACAAGCGAGATGTGAGCCCCACTTATAGCCTCATCCCGAATCTCGCTGACGCTTCCAGGCCCGCCGCTCCTACCCTCAAACAAGCTACATAACCCAAACTCATCTCTCCACCCTCCTCCTCTCCTCTCCTTCACTCACCGCAATCCCCGCCCCACCCACAAAGACCGAAGTACCCACCAACTCCTCCTCCCTCGCACCCACAGCACCCGAAGGCGGAGCCGACCGAGCCATCGCAGCCACCTCAGTACCGAACTTATCAACCGTCCTGGAGAAACTACCAGCTGGGCACGGGTTTGTTGGAGCCGGGCTGCAGACGGGAGTAGGAGAGGGGGCGACGATGCCCCCTTCTCCCCCCGGGTTCGGGAAGAAGTGGGTACCGAAGCCGGGGGATGATATCCCGAGGGATGAGAATGCTTATTTCCCGATGATCGGGTACAACTAGGGGAACTGAGCAAATGCATCATTCATCTTGCCATGCGTGGGACTTATAACGTTGAACGTTGACTGCTGATATCAGTCCAACACCGGTGGAGTATATGACCGATATCGGCTGAAGCAGCTCTTGTATCGTCAATTCGAAAACAAAGCGTACCCCTTCGGCCAGGGGAGTGAAGGTGAGAACGCCCTGTAGAGCGGCACCAATGGGTTTCCATTCATCAATATGATCGCTCATGTAAACGTAAGTAATATCGTACACTCTGGAAAGCTCTGACACAAAAGGTCCTCCCAAAAAAAACATCCCCTACATCAGTTTGCCATTGCAAATATTGACGGGAGCACTTTCTTGACGCCGTTGCCTCCCGTCGCAATGCCGTCATCAGCCGTGAAGAGGACAAAGGATATTGCATGCAGATAGCATTTCATGTCACGGGTATTGATGAATGGAAGGTCCACCTTTATACTTTTCTAACAGGTTATAAGTTAGTGATCTGTGTGGGGCAAAAATTTGCCGTATTATCCATCTTAGCTCAAGGGATTAGGACCCCTTTCTTAGCCACCGTTGGCTGGCACCTTGCTCGCTTATAGAAATAAAAAGGTGATGCGGCTCTCAAGGGAGAATACTGATTGACTCGAACAGACACTATACTGTGCTTCAAGGATGCCAGACAAAGAGAGAGAGGTGTCATGGACTGTTACGGATGGAATAGGTTTTCAGGGCAGAAAAGATCGTTTCGGATATCTTCAGATCCGGAATGGGTGGAATACCTTCATGATAAGAGATGCAAACATCGGTCAAAATACATAGCAGGTGATATAACCTCCCTCCCTACCCAAGATCTAACTCCATCCCCCACTTTGCACCCTCGTCCTCCACTCTCCCAACCTCTCCTCACACTGCTTCAAATACTCCAACAGTACCGGAAGATTCTCCGGAGTGACCGACATCACTAAATCGTCTTCCTCTTCATCCTCCTCCCCCTC